>Ga0157380_10001015_pt1 | contig 17846 bp, 19 predicted proteins | sample S35metaG_FD_119757 | JGI IMG/M metagenome (GOLD analysis project Ga0157380, IMG submission 119757) | Switchgrass rhizosphere microbial communities from Kellogg Biological Station, Michigan, USA - S3-5 metaG | ecosystem: Host-associated > Plants > Roots > Rhizosphere > Soil | place: USA... | reverse complement strand
CCTGCCGCGCGATTCAAGCAAGAGCCGCCAGCGTAACCGCTGTGCGATTACCGGTCGGCCGCGAGGCTTCTACCGCAAGTTCGGCCTCGGCCGGACGAAGCTGCGTGAAGCCATGATGCGTGGCGATATCCCGGGCCTCGGAAAGGCCAGCTGGTAACAGCTGGAACCACTGGAGCACCACCAATGAGCATGACGGATCCGATCGCTGACTTCCTGACTCGCATTCGCAACGGCCAGACCTCGGGCAAGCCCGAGATCGTCGCGCCGACGTCGAAGGTGAAACTTGCGATTGCGCAAGTATTGAAGGACGAAGGTTACATCGACGATTTCAACGCGACCGAGACGGAAGGCAAGCCGACGCTGGCCGTGCAGCTGAAGTATTACCAGGGCCGTCCGGTCATCGATCGCCTCGAACGCGTCAGCCGTCCCGGCCTGCGTGTCTATCGCGGCAAGGATGAATTGCCGACCGTTCTGGGCGGTCTGGGCGTGGCCATCGTGTCGACCTCGCAAGGCGTCATGACCGATCGCCAGGCGCGGGCGGCGGGTCACGGCGGCGAAGTCATCTGCATAGTGTCGTGATCACGACCTATAGAGAAGCGTGATTCACGAGCATAGAGCAACGTGATCGTCGCGACTGAAGTACACAGGAATAGCAGACATGTCTCGAGTAGCTAAACAGCCGGTGCCGCTTCCCCAGGGAGTCACTGCGACCATCAGCGCCGACGCCGTCACGATCAAGGGCGCCAAGGGTTCGCTGAGCCTGGCCATCAATGGCCTGCAGGTGAAAGTGGTGCAGGAAGCGAATGAATTGAAGGTGCAGAAGGCGAACGACAGCCGCGACGCCGATATGGTCGCCGGTTCGACTCGCGCACACCTCGCGAACATCGTGCAGGGCGTGAGCAAGGGCTACGAGCGCAAGCTCGAATTGGTCGGCGTCGGGTACCGCGCGCAGGCTCAGGGCAAGAACCTGAACCTGACGCTGGGTTTCTCGCATCCGGTGGTCTACGTGGCGCCCGAGGGCATCACCATCGAAACGCCCACCCAGACGGAAATCCTGGTCAAGGGCACCGACATGCAGCGGCTCGGCCAGGTGTGCGCCGACATCCGCGCGTTCCGTCCGCCTGAGCCGTACAAGGGCAAGGGCGTGCGCTATGCCGGCGAGAAGATCGAGTTGAAGGAAGCGAAGAAGAAGTGATGCACGAACAGTGAGTCGGGTCTCGCGGGTTATACCCGGCGAAGTGCCGGCGCGATGCTCTGAGCCGCTCACGATCTACTTCTTATTATCGGTATTGCAGGTAACGAACGATGCTTAACAAGAATGCCCAGCGATTGCGCCGTGCCGTGCGGGCCCGCGCGAAGATCCGCGAACTGAAGGTTCTGCGGCTGTCGGTGCACCGCACGTCGCAGCACATCTATGCGCAGATTTTCGATCGCGAGTCGAAAGTGCTCGCAGTCGCGTCGACCGTGCAGAAGGACGTGCGCGAAGGCCTGAAGAACACAGGCAACGTGGCCGCAGCGGCAGCTGTCGGCAAGGCGATCGCCGAGAAGGCGAAGGCCGCCGGCATCAAGACAGTGGCATTCGATCGGTCGGGCTTCAAGTATCACGGCCGCGTCAAGGCACTTGCCGACGCTGCGCGTGAGAACGGGCTCGAGTTTTAAGGTTTCCGGGTCGTATCGAGTTCAGGACAGGGCAGCACCATGGCGAGAGAGCAGCAAAGATCCAATTCCACCGACGAGCTCATTGAAAAGCTCGTGGCGGTCAATCGCGTTGCCAAGGTCGTGAAGGGCGGTCGCCAGTTCGGCTTCACTGCTCTGACCGTCGTCGGCGATGGTCGCGGCCGCGTGGGCCTGGGTTACGGCAAGGCGCGTGAAGTGCCGGTCGCGATCCAGAAGGCCATGCAGGCGGCGCGCAAGAACCTCGCGAACGTTTCCCTGCGTAACCAGACGCTGCATTACGCGGCGATCGGTCGGCACGGCACGACGAAGGTCTACATGCAGCCGGCTGCCGACGGTACCGGCTTGATCGCAGGTGGCGGAATGCGCGCGGTGTTCGAGTGTGCTGGCGTGCGTAACGTGCTCGCTAAGAGCTATGGCTCGCGCAACCCGATCAACGTCGTGCGCGCGACGCTGAACGCCCTGACGCGAACCCAATCTCCAGAAGACATCGCTGCCAAGCGTGGCAAGCGGGTCGAAGAAATCATCGGTTGATGGCTATGACGCAAACTCAATCAAAGACGTCTGGGACACCGACGAAGACCCTGAAGGTCACGCTCATCAAGAGCATCTTCGGTCACACGAAGGCCCACCAGGCGACCGTTCGCGGACTGGGTCTGCGCAAGATCCGCGACACGGCCACGGTGCAGGACACTCCGGAAATCCGCGGCATGCTGCGCGCGTCGACTCATCTGCTGAAGGTCGAAGAGGTCTGATATGCGTCTAAATAACCTTTCGCCCGCTCCCGGCAGCCGGAAGACCCGGCTGCGCGTCGGCCGCGGTGCATCGGCAGGCCAGGGTAAGACCTCGGGCCGCGGCGTCAAAGGTCAGCGCGCCCGTAAAGGCGGCTACCACAAGGTCGGCTTCGAAGGCGGCCAGATGCCGTTGCAGCGCCGCCTCCCCAAGGTCGGCTTTCGCTCGAAGATCGCGCCGACGGTTGCCGAGGTGCGCCTGTCCGAACTGGCCAAGGTGCAGGGCGACGTCATCGATCTCGAAACGCTGAAGGCAGCGAACGTGGTGCCCCAGGGAGCATTGCGTGCGCGGATCGTCGCGTCCGGTGAATTCGGCAAGGCCGTCACCATCAAGGGTATTCACCTGACCAAGGGCGCCAAGGCTGCGATCGAAGCGGCCGGTGGCAAGATCGACGGCTGATGTGCCGTTGCGGTCAGCAATACTGATGTATCGACCCGAAGGAAGCCGTGGCCACTAAACCTGCCGCCTCAGCTCAGGGACTCGCAACGTTCGGCGAAATGACCCGTTTCGCCGAGCTGCGCCAGCGCCTGTTCTTCCTGTTGGGAGCGCTGATCGTCTACCGCATCGGTACCTTCATTCCGGTGCCGGGCATCGATCCTGTGGCGTTGGCGCGGTTCTTCCAGTCGCAGCAGGGCACCATCCTGAACATGGTGAACATGTTCTCGGGCGGAGCCATCGAACGCCTGTCGATCTTTGCGCTGGGCGTCATGCCGTACATCTCCGCGTCCATCATCATCCAGATGATGGCCGTGGTGATGCCGCAGCTGGCGTCGATCAAGAAGGAAGGCGAGTCGGGCCGCCGCAGGCTGACGCAGTACACACGCTACGGCACCGTGTTGCTCGCAGCTGTGCAGGGCGTGTCCGCAGCGATAGCGCTGCAGAACCAGGGTGTCGTGGTGTCGGCGGGTCCGCAGTTCGTATTCGTGGCGGCGGTGACGCTGATTGCCGGCACCATGTTCCTGATGTGGCTGGGTGAGCAGATCACCGAGCGCGGTCTCGGCAACGGTATTTCGATGATCATTCTCGCCGGCATCGTGGCGGGCTTGCCCAAGGCGATCGCGGGCACGCTGGAGCTGGTGCGCACCGGCGAACTGAACGCGGCGGTCGCGCTGTTGCTGTTCGGCATGGTGATCGGCGTGACGTTCTTCGTGGTGTTCGTGGAACGCGGCCAGCGTCGCATCCAGGTGAACTATGCGAAGCGCCAGCAGGGCCGCAAGCTGTATGCGGGCCAGAGCACGCACCTGCCGTTCAAGCTGAACATGTCGGGCGTGATCCCGCCGATTTTCGCGTCCAGCCTGCTGCTGTTCCCGGCGACCATCGCGAGCTGGTCGGGTACCGCCGATGGCTGGCAGTGGCTGCAGAGCGTGGCCGCGGGCCTGACGCCGGGCCAGCCGGCGCACATGCTGCTGTACGGCGGCCTGATTATTTTCTTCTGCTTCTTCTACACCGCGCTGGTGTTCAACTCGCGCGAGACGGCGGAGAACCTGAAGAAGTCAGGCGCTTTCATCCCCGGCATTCGCCCCGGCCAGCAGACCGGCGAATACATCGACAAGGTGCTGACGCGCCTGACGGTGTGGGGCGCCCTGTACATCACGCTGGTGTGCTTGCTGCCGGAGATCTTGATTTCGAAATTCAGCGTGCCGTTTCACTTCGGCGGCACCTCGCTCCTGATCATGGTGGTCGTGATCATGGACTTCCAGGCTCAGGTGGCGGCCCATCTGATGTCGCACCAATACGAAGGTCTGATGAAGAAGGCCAACTTGCGCGGTTACGGCCGCCCCGGTCAAACCTAGGGAAGCTCCGATTTATCGACTTCCCTGACTTGAATAGTGAGCAACTGATTGAAATGCCAGGTCGATCGACGTCGACTTGCTAGAAGGTACCGGTGAGTCTGAGAGTCCCTGACTCGCAGATCCGATCAGGCATTAGTGGAGATGGGTTATGAAGGTTCGTGCTTCCGTCAAGAAGATCTGCAAGAACTGCAAGGTCGTGCGCCGTCGCCGGATTGTGTACGTCATCTGCTCCGACGCGCGCCACAAGCAGCGGCAGGGCTGACTGGGTTTGTCCCAAAGACAGGCCCGTCCAGTTCAAGGCGTTGAGTAGTCAGGTCATTTAAGTTAAAGTTCCGCGTTTTCCCGCGGAAGAGAGTCCGCGTTTACTGCGGAAGAGAGATTTTTTATGGCGCGTATCGCCGGTGTCAACATCCCGATGAACAAGCATGTTTCCATCGGGCTCACGAGCATTTTCGGCGTTGGCCGGACGCAGGCCCAGAAAGCGTGCGCCGCCGCGGGCGTGAAGGCAACGACGCTGGTGCGGGACCTCACCGACGCGGAAGTGGCCGCGCTGCGTTCGCAGCTGTCCAAACTCACGCTCGAAGGCGACCTGCGCCGCGAAGTGTCGATGAATATCAAGCGCCTGATGGACCTAGGCTGCTACCGCGGCATTCGTCATCGCCGCGGATTGCCGCTGCGTGGTCAGCGTACTCGTACCAATGCGCGCACCCGGAAGGGCCCGCGTAAGGCGGCCGTGAAGATGAACGCGCCTCCGGGCAAGGCCTGATAAGGTCGCCTGACAGGGCGTCTTATAGGGAATAAGTCGGGCTCGGACGTCGAGCCTGAGGAATCGACCGCCGCCTAGCGGTCGATATCAAGAGATTCGCAAGAGATCGTAAAGACATCATGGCTGAGCAGAAGCAACAGGGTCAGGCCGCCGCTGGCGGCGCCAAAGGTGGCCGCAAGAAGGTCAAGAAGCACGTCACCGACGCGGTGGCCCATGTGCATGCGTCCTTCAACAACACGATCGTGACCATCACCGATCGCCAGGGCAACACGCTGTCCTGGGCGACCTCGGGCGGTTGCGGTTTCCGCGGTTCGCGCAAGAGCACGCCGTTCGCAGCGCAGGTCGCAGCGGAAAAGGCTGGCGTGGCGGCGCAGGAACACGGCGTGAAGTCGGTTGAAGTGCGCGTCAAGGGCCCGGGCCCCGGTCGTGAATCTGCAGTTCGCGCCCTCAACGGCTGCGGACTGAAGATCACCAACATCTCCGACGTGACCCCGATCCCGCACAACGGGTGCCGTCCGCCGAAGAAGCGTCGCGTCTGATTGGCTGATTTCGAGACACTCGTTCGCGGTTGCACCCATTCATTTGTTGATCTGAAAACGCCTTAGGCGCGTTCAGATAGCGCAGGGTTGAGGATTTTTCATGGCTCGTTATCTTGGTCCGAAGTGCAAATTGTCGCGTCGCGAAGGAACCGATCTGTTCCTCAAGAGCGGCGTGCGTCCGCTGGACGGCAAGTGCAAACTCGAAGTGCCACCGGGCGGCATCAAGGGCGAGCGTCGCGGCCGCCTGTCCGACTACGGCCTGCAGCTGCGCGAGAAGCAGAAACTGCGCCGCATGTATGGCGTACTTGAAAAACAGTTCCGCAATTACTATATCAAGGCTTCGGGCCGTCCCGGCGCGACCGGTTCGACGCTGCTGCAGATGCTGGAAGGCCGTCTCGACAACGTCGTCTATCGCATGGGTTTCGCATCCACGCGCAACGAAGCGCGCCAGCTGGTCAGCCACAAGTCGATCAGCGTCAACGGCGAGACCGTCGGCATTGCGTCCTTCCAGTGCAAGGCCGGCGATGTGGTTGCCGTGCGCGAGAAGGCGCAGAAGCAGCTGCGTATCGCGAGCGCGCTGCAGATCAAGTCCCAGGTCGGCTTTCCGCAGTGGGTCGAAGTGGACGAGAAAAAGTTTTCCGGTGTGTTCAAGCAGCTGCCGGATCGCGAAGACATTCTGCCCGAGATCAACGAAAACCTCGTTGTCGAACTGTACTCGAAGTAGTCGTTGCGGCAGCCAGTGGACGCTAGCGTCCACTGAACGCCGCTGAGAGTTCGAGTCGTTGTCTGGATTCTGTCTGCACTCTCTTTTGTTGAGTGCGCACGCCGTTACGGCACACAAGCAGGTGAATGATCTATGCAGGCATCCGTTGGCGAATTTCTGAAGCCGCGCGTCGTCAAAGTCACGCCCACGACCACCAAGCAGGCGAAGGTCGTGATCGAGCCGTTCGAGCGTGGATTTGGCCATACCCTCGGCAACGCGCTGCGTCGCGTGTTGCTTTCTTCCATGCCCGGTTGCGCCATCACCGAGTGTGAAATCGATGGCGTGCTCCACGAGTACACCAGCATCGAAGGCGTGCAGGAAGACGTCGTCGACATCCTGCTCAATCTCAAGCAGGTGGCGATCCGCCTGAACGCCCGCGAAGAAACCGAACTGCGCCTGCACAAGAAAGGCCCGGGTCCGGTGACTGCCGCGGATATCCAGCTCGACCACGATGTGGAAGTGCTGAACGGCGACCTGGTCATTGCCAACCTGACCAAGGCTGGCGAACTGAACATGACGCTCAAGGTCGAACGCGGCCGCGGCTATCGCCCGGCGATCCAGCGCGCGACGTTCGAAGAGTCCAGCGGCCCGATCGGCCGTCTGCAGCTCGATGCGTCGTTCAGCCCGATTCGCCGTGTGACCTACACCGTCGAGAGCGCGCGTGTTGAACAGCGCACGAACCTCGACAAGCTGATCCTGGACATCGAAACCAACGGCACGATCGACGCGGAAGAAGCCATTCGCCGCGCCGGTTCGATCCTGAAGGACCAGCTGTCGGTGTTCGTCGATCTGCAGGGCCAGGACGAAGGCGCGTCGAAGGCTGCCGAACAGCAGTTCGATCCGATCCTGCTGCGTCCGGTGGACGAACTCGAGCTCACGGTGCGCAGTGCGAACTGCCTCAAGGCCGAGAATATTCATTACATCGGCGACCTGGTACAGCGGACCGAAGTGGAATTGCTGCGTACTCCGAACCTGGGCAAGAAGTCGCTTACCGAAATCAAGGAAGTGCTGGAGAGCCACGGTCTTTCGCTCGGCATGCGCCTCGACAACTGGCCACCGGTCAGTTTGAAGCGCGACGATGAGCGCGACGTCATCTGAAATAGGCACGATGTCTTGTAAAAAGCGGCGCCGGATCTCTCGATCCGGCGCCGCTTTCAATCGAGTCGAGTGCCTGGAACATAGAGTCTAATCATCATGCGTCATCAACTTTCTGGCCGGCAGTTAAGCCGTAATGCTCCGCACCGCGCGGCGATGCTTCGTAACATGGCAAGCTCGCTGCTGCGTCACGAAACCATCCGTACGACGCTGCCCAAGGCGAAGGAACTGCGCCGCGTGGTTGAGCCGCTGATCACGCTGGGCAAGTCGGACAGCGATGCCAATCGCCGCCGTGCCTTCGCACAGCTGCGCGACGCCGACGTCGTAGTGAAGTTGTTCGAAAGCCTTGGCCCTCGCTTTGCTGCGCGCCCAGGCGGCTATACACGCATCCTGCGCATGGATCCGCGCCCAGGTGACTCTGCTCCCATGGCCCTGATGCAGCTCCTGGATCAGCCGGAAGCGGTAGTCGAGGTGGAAGAAGGCGATGACGCCGCTGCCAAGGCGCCGAAGAAAAAGGCCGCTGCCAAGAAGACCACATCGCCCCGGAAGAAGGCGGTGAAGACTGACGAACAGCGCGCTGCCAAGAAGGCGAAGCAGGAAGCCAAGGCTGCGGGCGAAACCAAGAAGGCCGAAGCCAAGGCTGCGGCGAAGAAGACCGTGAAGTCGGCTGCGCCGAAGAAGAAGGCTGCCGCGAAGAAGAAGTCGGCAAAGTGATGTAGCGAGGCAGGCCTGTCGTGGGCCTGCCTGTCCCCTTTTTTACTTCGGTGCTTCGAGTCCCTGCGTGTAGAGCACCGTCCCGTCCGGTTTCACGATCACCGCGTCGATATCCTCGAGGCGGTTGTAGATCTCGATCGCTTTTTCCGCACCCAGCACGAAGGCCGTCTTCGACAGGCCGTCCGTGGTCGTCGCATTCGGGCCGATGACGGTGGCGCTGCGCACCTTGCGTGCGGAGTCGCCGGTCTTCGGATCGATGATGTGGTGATAGCGGACGCCTTTCTCGTCGAAATAGCGCTCGTAGTCACCCGACGTCGACATGGCTGCATCTTCAAGCGGTATGCGCGCGATCACTTCGTCTTTGCGATCTGGATGACGGATACCGATGATCCAGGGCTGGCCGAACCGGTCGCCGATGATCCGGCTGTCTCCGCCAGCAGTGACCAGCGCATGCGCCACACCTCGCGATTGCAGCAGCGCGATGGCGCTATCCACTGCATGTCCCTTGCCGATGCCGCCCAGGTCGATGCGAACGCCAGCCTGTGTGAAATGCACCGTGCGTTTCCTGGGATCGAGGATGACGTGCCGATAATTGATGCCCGGCAGCGCATCGTGGATCTGCTTGTCGGTGGGCCGCACGTTGTGCCTGAAGTCGTACAGGTAGCCGACACTTGCATACGTGATGTCGAACGCGCCTTCGGTCATCCGTGAGAATTCCAGCGCCTTGGTCAGCAGATCGAACAGCTCCGGCGTGACGACCATTTCTTCGCGCGCCGCGCGCTCGTTCACTTTCGAGACTTCGCTGTCCTTGCGATAGGTGCTCATCGCCAGGTCGATGCGCCGCATATCGTCCATCACGGCGTCGATCAGCGCGTTCCCGGCCGTCGCGTTGTCCGCCCAGAGATTGACGCTGATACGCGTTCCCATGATGCCGTCGACCACGCGCTCGACCCATTCGGCATGGACGGGGGAGGCGAGCGACAGCAGGGCAGCGAGGAGCAGGGCAGCGTTACGCATGCCCGTCATGGTAACTCTGCTGCCGTTGGTCATCCCATTCTTCATCCTGCAGCGGAGCGGCTCTGACGATAAAGAATGGGAACACAGCACGCTACCGCGAGCAGTGTCCCCAACGATGCTTCAGAACTTGAAGCGCGCAGTCACACCGTAGGTCCGCGGAGCTCCCAGGAAGGCATCGACGGTGCCGGTCTGCAGCGTGGCGTCGAAGCCAACCTGGTAGTAGTCCTTGTCGGTGAGGTTCTGCGACCACAGCTCGAGCGCCCAGCTCTCGTTGTCGGAGCCGATGCTTACGCGGGCATTGACCAGCGTCATGCTGCCCTGGATCTTGGTCGGCGCCAGGTTCGATCCGGTGTTGTACTCGGACATGTACTTCGCACCGACATTCGCACGGAACAGCATGCTCGCAGCGAACGGCTGCTCGAAGGTCGCCGACAGGCTGCCGGACCACTTCGGCGCGAACGACAGCGTGTCGTTCTTGCGCAGCGTGCTGAATGTCGCCAGCGTCGCCGGCGTACCGAAATCCTTGATCTCGGTTTCCGCATACGTCGCACCGCCCTGGAACGATAGCTGCTGCAACGGCGTGTACCAGACGAAGTCGAGGTCGACGCCTTGCGACACGACCTGCGGCAGCGAGGTCACGATGAACTTTATGCCGTCGAAAGTATTGAGCTGGAAGTCCGTGTAGTCCTGGTAGAAGACCGTGGTGTTGAGCAGCAGGGTGTCGTTCAGCCATTGGGTCTTGGCACCGACCTCGTACGAATCGACCAGCTCCTTGTTGAAGTGGGTATCCGTATCGGCGCGAATCGGTCCTGCCGTCCCGGGCACGAACGGTCCTGCCGGGCTGGCGGCACTGACCGGATCGCCCGGATAGGCGGGATTGTTCGTAAGGTTGTTGTTGGTGCGTTCGCGATCGAGATTGAAGCCGCTCGCCTTGTAACCCCGCGCAAAGGATGCGTAGGTCATGACACTCTCGTCGAAGCGATAGGCGAGTTTCGCCGTGCCGCTCCATTCATCCTCGTCGATCGACTGCGAGGTGAGGAGATTGTTGAACACCGGATCGGCATAGGTCGCACAGCCGATGCCGTACACGGTTCCCAGGTTGGCCGCGCCAACGGCACCTGCGACGATTCCGAGCCGGCTACGCAGCGCCGAGCAGCCCACACCGCCGTGCTGGTTGAAATAGTGCGTATCCAGGTCTTTCTTTTCTTTCGTGTAGCGCACGCCGAGGGTGAACTCCAAAGCGTCGGTGAACTTCAACGTGTTGTTGGTGAAGAGCGCATAGGTGTCGGAGCTCTGTTCGTACTTGTCTTTCTGCCCTTGCCCGCCGACGAACGCGTTCGCGCCCAACCCGCTCAAGCCACCGATGGAATTCGGATTGCCCAGCAGCCAGCTGTAATACGTCTGGAACTGGTTGCCGAAGAACAATTGATTGCGCGAGTTGAGGTCTTCGCCGGCATAGAACGCGCCGACCAGCCAGTTGAGTCGGTCGGTGTCGCCGGCCAGTCGAAGTTCTTCGCTGCGCTGCCTGAAGCGGTTGCCGTTGTCGCCGTTCAGATCGCGATACAGGATATCGACCGTTGTGAAGTCCGCATCCTGCGCGTTGAGCGTCTCCCAACTGCGATAGGCTGTGATGGACGTCAGCGTCGCGCCGCCCAATGCATCGAGATCCCAGTTCACTTCCACCGATGCGCCGTAGTCTTCGAGTTCCTGCGCACTGCTGCGATTCGAGTAAGCAATCCGGTCGAAGGGACGCGGCGGGTTCGCGAACGAGCCAGGCACGGTCTGGGTCAGGGCGTTGCGGATCGCCAGGCTAGGCGTCAACACTGCCTGCGGCGCCGCGCAGCAGCTCTCCTCGCGCTTCGCATAGTCACCCACCAGGCGGATATCCAAAGCATTGGATGGCGTGAACAGCAGCTGCCCACGACCGGTCCAGTAACTGCGATCGTAGTCGTCGGTTTGCGTGCGTGGACCCGGCCCCGTGCGTACGTCGAGAAAACCGTCGCGTTCACGCCCGGCAACATAGATTCGGCCCGCCAGCATGTCGGTGATCGGACCGGTGAGCGACGCAGCGCCTTCGAGCTGTCCATAGTTGCCGGTGGTCAGTTCCGCGTCCGCGCCGAATTCCTTGGAGGGCTTCTTCGACACGACGTTGATGACGCCAGCCGACGTGTTCTTACCGAACAGCGTGCCCTGCGGGCCTTTCAGCACTTCGATGCGTTCGAGTTCACCGAGATCGCCGAAGCCGACGCCGTTGCGGGGCCGGTAGACGCCATCGATGACGATGCCGACGGACGATTCGAGACCAGGGTTGTCGCCGACGGTGCCGATGCCGCGAATGCGCGCAGTGGTGGAAGCTTCGCTCGATGACGAGGTGACGATGAGTCCGGGAGTCAGGATCTGCAGGTCTTTGATGTCTTTCACGCCGGTGTCTTCGAGCAGTTGCTCGGACACGGCAGTCACGACGATGGGAACGTCCTGGAGACTCTGTTCGCGCTTCTGCGCGGTGACGATGATGTTCTCGATGGTCCTGTTGTTATCCGTAGTCGCTGCCGGTATCTGGGCCAGCGCGGGTGCTGCCGCCAGCACGAAGGTCGCCGAGACGATCCGACGCAATGCTTCGTTTCTTTTCATGAATCCCCCTATCCAACGGTGTATCGATCCTGAATCTCGAGAGCGTCGTGCCTCGAGCACACGCGCTGCTCGTCCCTTAGGTAGCGGGGAGCGTACTGTCTTTATCCGCGCCCCGAAAGCCATTTCGCGCTAAAACAACATCTTTTCGGAGGCGTATTTGTCCTGATATTTCCGCTATTTGGCGGCGGGTTCTGCACAACAGTCACTTTGACTCTTTTTTAATAAGACAGGCCGCTATTTGTATCCTTTGCAGCCACGTGTAAAGTTTTGCACCGCGGTACCGCCCGGTTTCAATCGAGCGATTTCCTTGGCGCCGTTCTTTTGCAGGGTGGGATACACAGTGGATCAATACGATGTCGTCGTGATCGGAAGCGGCCCGGCGGGAGAAGGGGCAGCCATGATGGCGGCGAAGAATCACCTGAGCGTGGCCCTGGTGGAGCGCTATTTCGAAGTAGGCGGCGGCTGCACGCACTGGGGCACCATCCCGAGCAAGGCGCTGCGGCATGCAGCGAAGATTCTCCAGGACCTGCGGCGGAATCCTTTGCTCAATGAATTTCGCGCCGCCTCCCAGCTCACTTATCCGCAACTGCTGGCGTCGGCCACGCGTGTAGTGGAGTCGCAGGTGTCGAGTCGCCGCCGGTTCTACGAACGCAACCGCGTACCCGTCTACTCGGGCGAGGCGCGCTTCATCGATGCGAACACACTGGAAGTGCAGCCCGCCCTGGGCAAGCCGATTCGTATTTCAGGCAAGCACATCATCGTCGGCGCCGGCTCGCGTCCCTACCATCCGCCTGAAATCGATTTCGCCCACGATCGCGTGCGCGATAGCGACTCGGTGCTGCGGTACACGGAGAATCCGTTCTCGGTGACGATCTATGGGGCCGGTGTGATCGGCTGCGAGTACGCGTCGATTTTCATCAACCTCGGCGCCAAGGTGACCCTGGTCAACACCCAGGATCGGTTGCTGTCGTTCCTCGACGATGAAATCGCCGAAGCGCTTTCGTATCACCTGCGCGAGCAGGGATGCGTGGTCCGGCACAACGAAAAACTGCAGAAGCTCGAAGCACGCGAACGCGACGTCGTGCTGCACCTGGAGTCGGGCCGCAAGATCAAATCCGACCTGCTGTTGTGGGCCAACGGCCGCACCGGCAATTCCAGCGAACTGGGACTGGAGGCGGTAGGACTCGAGGCCAATTCGCGGGGACAAATCTCCGTCAACGGCCACTACCAGACCGCGGTGCCGAATATCTATGCCGTGGGCGATATCGTCGGCCCGCCGGCACTTGCCAGTGCGGCTTACGTGCAGGGAGCGCACGCGGTACAACACATCATCGATCCATCGGTGGAATCGCATCGTCAGGAAATGATCCCGAACGGCATCTACACCATTCCAGAGATCTCATCGATCGGCCGCAGCGAACGCGAATTGCAGGAAGCTCACGTGCCTTACGAAGTCGGTCATTGCGCGTTCAAGAACCTGGCGCGGGCGCAGATGACGGATGAACGCGTCGGCATGCTGAAGATCATTTTTCACGCAGAGACGCTGGCGCTGCTCGGAATACACTGTTTCGGCGACGGCGCTTCCGAGATCGTCCACATCGGCCAGGCCGTCATGTCGAGCAAGGACCTCAACAACATCCGCTACTTCACCAATACGACCTTCAACTATCCAACGATGGCGGAGGCGTATCGGGTCGCGGCGCATAACGGGATCAACCGGCTGACTTGATGGCAGCGTCGTGAACGTAGGTGTCGCCGGTTTACGTTGTTAGACAACGCGGCGGCAGTTATTGTGTGGCGGCATTTCACCCGTCGCACAATTTCAATCATCGCCCGGGAGGAGTTCCATGTCCTTCGTCAAAGAGTTTCGCGATTTCGCAGTCAAGGGCAATGTTGTCGACATGGCTGTCGGTATCATCATCGGCGCTGCGTTCGGCAAGATCGTTAGTTCCTTCGTGGCCGATGTCGTCACGCCCCCACTGGGATACCTGATCGGCGGAGTGGATTTCAGCAAGCTCGCCTTCACCTTGCCGGCGCTGCAGGAAGGCAAGGAGGCGGTGACCATCAAGTACGGTGTGTTCCTGCAGTCGACTTTCGACTTCGTCATCGTCGCGCTGGCCATTTTCGTCGCAGTCAAGGCGATCAACCGCCTCAAGCGTCACGAAGCCGTTGCGCCCGCCGTGCCGCCACCTCCGACCAAGGATCAGCTGCTGCTCGAAGAGATCCGCGACCTGCTCAAGCAGCAACGCTGATCGGCGCCGTTGACCGAACAATGGACGTTTCTCGGGCTCACACGCTCGCGAATGCCTCTCGCGTCAAATTCAGCGGCTCACCGTCGGTACACACGATGTTGTCTTCGATGCGGATGCCGCCGCACGGCCTGAACTCGTCGACACGCTGCCAGTTGATCGATGCGGCCTGCGACGAATTGCGTGCCTGGGCCAGCAGCAGGTCGATGAAATACAGCCCAGGCTCGATGGTGACGGCAAAGCCCGGCTCGAGCGTGCGCGTCAGGCGCAGCGTTGGGTGACCTGGCGGCCGGGGTTTGTTTGTCCCGTCGATGTTCACCATGAATCCCGCGACGTCATGCACCTGTAGTCCCAGCAGGTGGCCCACGCCGTGTGGAAAGAAGACAGCGGACAGGCCGGTGGCTACAGCTGCATCCGCATCGACATTGATCACATCCGCGGCTCGCAGCAGGGCGGCGATCTGACGATGTGCATCCAGGTGGATCTGCGCATAGTCGACGCCTTTGCGCACCTGCGAGCACAGCGACAGTTGCAGTGCGTGCATCCCCTCGACCAGCTTCGCGAAGTCGTCCGGCTTCGCCGAATAGGTGCGTGTGACATCGGCGGCGTACCCGACGAACGCCGCGCCGGCGTCGATCAGGAACGAATGCAGCGCTCCCGGTGCTCGACGCTCCAGGTGCTGGTAGTGCAGCACCGCTGCATTCTGATTGAGCGCCACGATGCTGCTGTAGGGCAACTCGGTTTCGGTGTGCTGGGTTGCCCGGACGAAATCGAGATGGATCTGGTATTCGGATGCGCCCGCGCGGAAGGCTGCTTCGGCCGCTAGATGTCCACGCGCCGCAAGGATCGATGCCTGTCGCATGCACTCGATTTCGTAGGCGGTCTTGATGGCACGCGAGTAATGGAGCCTGTCGAGCAGCTGCTGCGGATTGCTCGCAGCGAAACCCCATTGTGAAAATTCGTCCTGCCAATCGCCGATGAAGGCGCAGCGACCCTTCGAATCGGCGGGCTTGCCGACGTACGAACGCGCCTGCTCGGCGCTGCGTATCACCGCGATTATGAAGTGCTGCGTCCAGTTACCCGACGGCAGCTCCGGCGGCTTGTGCCAATAGTCGACCGGCTGCAGGAAGATCAGCTGCAGCGGCGAACCGGGCCGATACACGATCCAGCACTCCTGTGCGTCGGATTGCGGTGCCCACGCTTTGAAGTGCGGATTGACTACGAATGGATAAGGCTGATCGTCCAGGAACTTCATCGGCGCACGGCCGGCATAAATCGCGAGAGAATCGAAGCCGCAGGCTTCGAGCGCGGCGTCGGTACGAACTTTCTGAATACGCAAGTGATCGTCGTAGAGCGAAGCAATGGATGTCGTCATGGGTCGGAGCGCCGTTCGCAACAGAGGCGAGTATTAGACGCTCAACCCTGCCGTGCGTGAATGGTCAGTCGCTCATTGCGGCGTTCGGCAGCGCCAAGGTTTTGCGCAAGCGTTGCTGCAATTGTCAATGTTTCGTCAACAAGTGCCTGTATTTACAGGGTGCGCGACGCTACCGCTGCACGTCACCATACCATCGAGCGACGCGTTGCGACGTCAAGGCGCTCGATGCAACACACTGAATGCTAAGCGATCCTTCGCTGCGTGGCGGCTGCTCGCGCCGCGAGCCCTGCAAGCGCAGCGATTTGCCATTGTCTTTCAATCGCGACGAGGCTTGGAATCGGTTTTAAACGCGCAGTGAAGTGCCTAGAATTCCGCCCCGCAACGATTGGAACAATCGTTCTTCGACTGCATTGGATGGTTTCTCAAGTCAACTCACTCTCGGGGTGTTAGCTCACATGAACACAAAAATGATTCTCGCTGCTTTGGCACTGTCGCTTTCTCTCGCCGGCTGCGCGAAGAAGGAAGAGCCGGCCGAAGCTGCTACGGATGCTGCCGCCGCTGCTGGTGAAGCCGCTACGGATGCATCTGCTGCTGCAGGCGATGCCGCCAGCGCCGCGACCGATGCAGCCTCCGCTGCTACGGATGCCGCTTCTGCCGCTGCTCCTGCCGACGCTGCTGCTCCGGCTCCTGCCGAAGCTCCGAAGCCGTAATAGCGTATCGGGCCGCCCAAGCTGCCCGTCGAGTGTATGAGGCGGCTCGGGCCGCCTCGTCGATTCGATTGCATAGGGCGGCTTTGCCGCCCGTCGATTCGATTTGCATCGGGCGGCCTTGCCGCCCGATGACTTTCGAGTCGAAGGAATATCCGCTATGGACAAGCCAGGCGGATTCTGTGACAAAGCCTTCACTCAAATTATGAAGGCGGCGATGGACTGCCGCGTGAGCCATGCCCATTCGCATTCGCGACGCCAAGCATTCTCCAGCAGATCGAGCCTGGATCCAGAGCCAATACCTCGAATACCTCGAGGACCTGTCGCAGCTGAGCATGAACACGGGAATGTTTCCCGCGGTCGGCGACTACGGAGAGCGCGAATCGGAACTGATGGCGCGCTGGTTCGCGGATGACAGCGCCCATCCGCTGATCATTCTTCAGAACGACCGGCCTTGCGGCTTCGCGCTCGTCAGCCGTCCGCCCCGCAACCAGCGTGATCAGGTCGACTTCCGCATGGCCGAGTTCTTCGTGGCGCTGGATGCACGCCGCCTCGGCGTGGGTCGGGATGCTGCGAGGCTGATCTTCGACCGCTTCGCCGGCACCTGGGAGATCACCGAGTTCCTGTACAACCAGCCTGCGGTCTCGTTCTGGCGCGCTATCGTCACCGATTACACGCAAGGCAAATATCGCGAGTCGTCGACCCACGGCGAATTGAGGCAGGTCTTCGTTTCACGAAACCTGACGCCGAAGCGCTAGCCGCACTAGGCTCGTTTCTTTGCCTTCACCTGTGGAGCCGCCTTTTCCAGTACCGGCGCCAGGAATCTCCCAGTGTGGGATTCGGGAACGCGAACGATGTCTTCCGGCGTGCCGACAGCGATGATGCGACCGCCGCCGGTGCCGCCTTCCGGGCCGAGGTCGATGATCCAGTCGGCCGTCTTGATGACATCGAGATTGTGCTCGATCACCACGATGGTATTGCCCTCATCGCGCAGCCGTTGCAGCACCTTCAGCAGTTGCTCGATATCGAAGAAGTGCAGGCCCGTGGTCGGCTCGTCGAGAATGTACAGCGTGCGGCCGGTGGAGCGCTTCGACAGCTCCTTCGCCAGCTTCACCCGCTGCGCTTCGCCTCCCGATAGCGTGGTCGCGTTCTGTCCGAGGCGAATGTAGGACAGCCCGACGTCGAGCAGCGTCTGCAGCTTGGGTGCGATGGTGGGCACGTTGCGAAAGAACTCGAGTGCGTCCTCCACCGTCATCTCCAGCACGTCGCTGATGTTCTTGCCCTTGTAACGGATCTCCAGGGTTTCGCGGTTGTAGCGCTTGCCTTTGCAGACGTCGCACGGCACGTAGACATCGGGCAGGAAGTGCATTTCGACCTTGATCACGCCGTCGCCCTGGCAGGCTTCGCAGCGTCCGCCTTTCACGTTGAAGCTGAACCGGCCGGGCTCGTAGCCACGCGCTCGCGACTCGGGCACGGCAGCAAAGATCTCCCGGATCGGCGTGAACAGGGCAGTGTAGGTCGCCGGGTTGGAACGCGGCGTGCGGCCGATAGGACTCTGGTCGATGTCGATCACGCGATCGATGTTGTCGAGTCCCTCGATCGCATCGTGCGGTGCTGGATCCGTCGAGGCATCGTTCAACGTTCGTGCGACGTATTGATACAGCGTGTCGTTCACGAGGGTCGACTTGCCCGAGCCCGATACGCCGGTCACGCACGTCATCACGCCCAGGG
>Ga0157380_10001013_pt1 | contig 17852 bp, 28 predicted proteins | sample S35metaG_FD_119757 | JGI IMG/M metagenome (GOLD analysis project Ga0157380, IMG submission 119757) | Switchgrass rhizosphere microbial communities from Kellogg Biological Station, Michigan, USA - S3-5 metaG | ecosystem: Host-associated > Plants > Roots > Rhizosphere > Soil | place: USA... | reverse complement strand
TGTCCTATCTTTTGTGCCGACAGAGCCTTATTCATGTCTCATCACCGTCTGGGCTGTGAGGTTGATCGTCGGGGCAACCGACGCGAGTCCTGGCAGCACCGCATATGTGTAGGGGAGAGTCAGCGTGACCTGCACCGGTGTGCCTGTGACGCCTCCGGCCACGATGGTGCGGGTCACATTTCCAGGAGGGATCCCGGCTGATGTCAAATAGGTATCGATCACGGCATCGATCTGACCATTCGTGATCGCAGGTATGGATTGGACGATTCCAAGCCGAGCCCCTTCGCGGCTGGCATTGGTTAATATCGCCTGCCGGTAGAGGGCCATGCCGAACTCGATAATCCCGAACAAGATCATCATGAGCACCGGCAGCAGCAAGGCGAACTCAACAGCCGACGCTCCCGATTCCGATCGCCATGTTTTTTGTACGCTCATCATCTTCTACCTCGGAATGCCTTGACTGATCATCGATGGATTCGCCATGGGTTTTCGAATGTCTTCCGGCTTCTCGAACGACGACCGATAGCGTTCCAGGGTGTGTTTCGCGGCTGCCGGATCTTCTAACCCCTGAACGGGATCCAGATTGCTCCCCGCATCCGGATTGAGAGTCTGTTGATCGTTCGCCATGGTATAGGCCAACCCATAATCAGGCCCCAACGTCGTGGGCCGCGTCGTGCATCCTGTGACGGAGACAACAGCGAAAATCGAGAGTCCAACTCCTGTAAGCAGCAATCCCTTCATAACGTACTCCTTTATCGTTGGCAGAACGATTTGCAATTCGTCATCACGCACACCTGCTACTGGACCATGTGGCCAAAATTGCCGTCCAGTCGCCCGGACACCGCCGCCTCGGCAAGCCGTCCGTCACGATCCTGCTTGGCAGGCGAGGCATAGCCGAGTCCGTCTGTCCAGCCCATCAGGTAGAATTCCCAATCGTTCGGCTCGACAAACGTATCGGTCGGTAAGGGCAGCTGTGCCACATCCATCGGTTTGACATAGTGAGGAGTCACGATGATCACCAGCTCCGTCTGATTCTTCGTATACCGCGAGCTCCTGAACAGCGCGCCCAGAACCGGGATGTCGCCGAGAACCGGGTATTTCGCGATTGATTCACGCATGTTGTCGCGCAGCAAACCGGCTATAGCAAAACTTTGCCCGTCGGCTAACTCGACCACAGTCGTGGCTCGTCTGGTGGCAATCGTGGGAACATTAAATCCTTGGATCTGGAGCGAGTTGGAGAAATCCAGCTCGGACACTTCCGGAGACACCGCCATACTGATACGATTGTTCGCGAGAACCGTGGGGGTAAAGGACAGCCCGACCCCGAACTTCTTATATTGGATGGTGATCACTCCGAACGCCTGCGGAATGGGAAATGGAAATTCTCCGCCTGAGAGAAACTGGGCTTCTTGTCCGCTGACCGCCACCAACGTCGGCTTCGCCAACACTTTTATTACATCTTCCTGTTTCAAGGCATCGATAAACCCTGTCCAGGTAATCTCCCCTGTCTGGAATTTCACCATTGCATTGACTGCACTGCCCACAAGCTGGGCAAAGGGATCGGCCGGCGCGCCAGAGCCAACCGCTTGGGTGATATTATTGAGCGACGTGAATCCAAAATTGTTCCCATTCTGGAATCCGGCCATGTTAATGCCGAGCCGACGAATGAGGTTCCGGTCCATTTCTGCGACACGCACCTCGAGCATGACTTGCTGGGCGCCTCCCACTTGGAGCAAATTCACGACTTTTTTCGGCGCATAGGGTTCGGCGACTTCCAGCGCCCTTGACTGACGAGCCAGGTTGGTGATCGATCCGGACAGGGTGACATGATCGTGCGTCGCCGTCACAAGAATGCCCGGCTCATTGGGGAGTATCTTGTGCAACTGTTCCCGAAGCTGGCTCAAGTCCGGAGTGACCCTGATGTCGAATGCGGAAAACAGCTCGCCATTCTCTTTCCATAGGGTCAAGGTCGTGACACCGATCGCTTTGCCGGTCAGGTAGATCTGCTTTGGCGAAAGCACGACCGTGTCGGCCACCTCTGGATTCGCCAGGGATGCCCGCTTGATCGACGTGGTGAGATCGACCACCTGGGACTTTCCCACGCCGAGTTCAAACCGCTGTGCCTCGGTGGCCACCGCCTTAGAATCGACCATTCCCTGAGCGCCGGCCCCCTGAGACCAGAGGGTGGCACAGAGTGCTAGGAGACAACCGCAGGCTATCGATCTCTTCATCACATCGCTCCTTTTGTCGAGTGTTTCTACTGAGCCCCCGCCGGCATTCACCGTCGAATCAGGCTCAGAACTTCACCGAATTCACCGCCGTCCCTCGGATCACTTCGACGGTCACCTGATCCCGGTCATTTACCTTTGCTTCGCTCGGCAGCTCGGGATAGATTTTCAGCAGATTGATCACCTTCTTTGGGGCATAGGCTTCCGCCACTGCCAAGGCTTGGGACAATTTGGCGGGGCTGGAGACCGTGCCCGAGAGAGTGAGATGGTCATTGCTGCAAATAAGGTGAAGGTTGGTCTCTTCCGGCAGCAATCGGCTAAACTTCGGCGTGAGTCGAGCCACATCGATGACCACCTCCACGTCGAAGATGGCAAGAATCTGATCGTCCTTTCCCCACAACGTCAGGTTGGTCGATCCGAAGCCCTTGCCTGTGACATAGATTTGTTTGGGCGACAGTACGATCGCATCGGCGATCGCCGGATTCGCCAGAGAAGCCCGCTTGATCGGGACCGGCACATTGACGACGGTCGACTTCCCCAGCACGAGGTCCAACGCCTGCACATCCTTGCTGGCCTGGGCGGACATCGTCGGGGCCGAACTGTTGGCCCACAGAGGCTGCCCCAACAACGATCCTGCCGCCACGATCGTCCCCGCAATCACACTGGCAAAGGTCAAATTATTCGATTTCGATCTCATGATGGATTTCATGGTGTTTTCCCCTTAAAATTTCACGTTGGTGCGGTCGCCACCCTTGATGACTTCGACAGAAAACTCCGGCGCGCCATCTTTCTTGATTTCCTTGGCACGGAAGGATGCTAGAAGCGAAGCCACGTTGGCGCCCTTCGTCAGGACCTTCTCGACGTTGAGCGGATTCCGGAGCGCGAGGCGAAGCTTCCCTTGAGTGGACGCGAGCGCCAATTTCTCCGCCTCTTCTACGTCAACCTCGAGCGTCATCACCTGGACCGGCTTCGGATCCTTCTCATTTCCGTTCTTCTCGTATTGCATGCCGGCCGCGAGAACTTTGAGGTTTCCCAAAATCATCTTGGCAACCGGACTCTGAGACTTTGAGTCCGGTTCGATGGTCACCATCACATCTACATGGTCGCCCGGCTTGATGAATCCAGACACACCGATCACGTCATCGACCTTCACCGACATCGCTCGTTTCATTGGATCAGTCACCGCCGCAACGCCCGATCCCACGTCCTTCCCCGATGCCAGCTTGGACCGAAGAATAACTTCGTTCGCCTTCATATCGAGCAGCAGCACAGCATCCTTCAAGTCCTCAACATTCTTGTAGTACCCCTCTGGGAGAGCCCCGGCTGGGTAGTTAACCACTTGCAACATCTCAGGAGTTAGTTTCGTGCCCCATGCAAGATCGGCTTTGGCCACAACCACTTCCCCGGTGGCGACCGTCGGAATGGCAGCCTCTGCCACGTGCCGCATATCGACGTCACGCAGCCACCCCATCACCAAGAGGGCCGTTATCAATCCGATCACAACTGCGCCGGCGAAAAAGAGCTGTGGACGATACTTTTGCATGATCACGCCTCCCTGAAGTGTAGATGCCAAGTTGATATCCGTCAAAAACAGTTACAGATTCTTGCTCGGTCCCCGTCTTCCGCCATCCGAACCGTACCCCGCACCTTTTCACCCGAGCGGATACCACCAGTAGGATCCGATCGTCCCAAGACCGATCGCGACAGCATAGGGCACCTTGGGAACTACGCCTTGTTCTGGAGTCAATCCCTGCGCCGACCTCGTCACAACCATGGTTTCGACATAAGACCAGAGCCACAAGCCCGTCTTTCGCCAGCCCTGGTGGAAACCGAGCACCAGGAAGGCCAATAAACCCCCAACGAGCGCGATAACAATGGCGGCTGAGATTGTTTGGGCAGGACCGAGAAAGCTTCCGACCGCTGCAAACAATTTCACATCTCCTGCCCCCATCCATCCACACACATACAAGATGACAAATAGCCCAAGCCCCACTCCAGCTCCCTCCAGGCTGAACACAAACCCCGCGAACTGGTTCATGACTGTATGAAAGCCGAGGCCGGCCAGGATCGAAGGGCCAGTCAGCCAGTTCGGGATTGTCCTCCAGCGCAGATCCGATGCAATGGCCATCCCCAGAATGAGGAGCAGGAGGATTTCTGTCATTTCGATTTTCATCGTTGCGAATCTCTTTATTTCGTCGTTTTCCGTTAACTGCCGATACCAGCCGACTTCTTCTTTGTCGCTTCCTACGAAGCTACAAACCCTGCAATAGTGGTAAACTGGGTGCCCAGATTGGTGCCCAAGAGGAGTACTGAAGCGACAAGGGCCGCGCTAATCAAGGCAATCATCAGCCCATATTCCACCGCCGTGGTACCGTCCTCTTCCCGCATGAACCGAACAATATGCTTCACCATCTGACACCTCTGCTGGGTTAAATATGTGATTACTACGGAGCAAGTCGGCTGGGGTGCCCCAGCCGACTTGCTCATCATCGCTTCTTACGAAGCGATGATGCCCGCAACTGTGGTAAACCTGGCGCTCAGGTTCGTGCCCAAGAGGAGCACGGCAGCGACAAGGGCTGCGCTAATCAAGGCAATCATCAGCCCGTATTCCACCGCCGTGGTACCGTCCTCTTCCCGCATAAACCGAACAACGTGCTTCACCATCTGACACCTCCGTTTGGTTAATAAATAGTTTGAGACTGACGCCGTGAGACACTTGATTGATGTGAGTGCCGCGTCGTCATGGTGGAACTATCGCACGGGATCACTGCTCTGCCTACTAACCAGAGGGGGTACTCAGGGCTCTCCTTGGGAGGGCATACAAAGGAGGGGAATCGCAATCCTAGTAAAAATACTGTAGGGGACTGGCGCCCTTCTTCTTGGCGCCTGTCCCCGTACTGGGGAACAGCGGGACAGGCACCGCCGCAGACAGCGGAGCCAGTCCTCTAGGCTCAATAAATTCGGCCCACGCAAACAGTGAAAAGGCTTTACAGAATAGCAGCTCTATCTCAGTATGAACGACAGGATGAGAGATCCCGAAGGCGAATAGACTGAAGGCTGAAGGCTTTTAGTCTTCAGCCTATCCACCTGAGTCGTTGCAACCACGCCGAGAGACAGGAGACGTACCATGCGACCAGTGAGAGTCACATTATCTTTGGATCGGAAACGAATGCCAGATGGATTCGATAGAGCAGCTGGGGCTTTTGGCGTGAGTCTTTTCATTCTCGTCTTTTCTCTCTCGAGCTGCGCGGGAGAGAAGAGACAAGTCACCTACAACCCAGGGGAATACCAGCAAGTCCTCGAACGCCAAAAGGCCGGTCTTGCCCCAGCTGAAAACGAGATCAGCAGCGACTCGAAAGACCTGTCGCCCAAAGAACTCGAACGGCTGGGGGATCTGTATCTGCAACAGGGCAATCCTGCAATGGCCATCGTGCAATACCAAAATGCCGTTGAGGCCGATCCATCCCTGGTTCATATTCACTACAAGATCGGAGAAATGTTTCTGAAAAAGGGCCTCTCGCAGGATGCGGTCCAACATTTCCAGGAAGTCCTCAAACATGACGAGCATGATGCCAGAACGTTCGCAGCGCTCGGAGAAGCCTATTTCCGAATGGGCAAAGAAGAGGAGGCGGAAGCGTCGTTCCGTAAAGCGATCGCCTTGCAACCTGACCGCTGGCAAACGCGCAATTTTCTCGGGATGCTACTCGACCGGCAAAAACACCATCAGGACGCTCTCACCGAATACAAGCAGGGCCTGCGCCTTCGCCCGGATGAAGCCGCATTACTCAACAACGCCGGCCTCGCCTATTATCTTCTTGGACGTTACGAGGATGCGGTTCGGTCCTTTCAGCGAGCCTTGCTCACCGGTTCCGGCCAATCAAAAGTCCACAATAATCTGGGGCTCGCACTTGCAAAATTGAACCGGCACCATGACGCGCTGGAATCTTTCAGACGGGCGAGCAACGAAGAGGAAGCGTATAACAATCTTGGAATATTCTACTTGAGCAACAATGAAGCGGGGTCCGCGATCGCCTGCTTTAAAAAAGCCATCGAGCTTTCTCCTCGCTACTATGACAAGGCCAACGACAATCTGATGCTGGCTAAGCGCGCACTCGAGAAGCACCAAAAGACCGACCAGGACGCCTCTGAGGTCAAGTCCTCCGCCTGTCCATCGTAGCGAACGGCCTATTTACTGATCAGAGCTTGCTCATTCTTGAGGACTCCCTCGAGTTGCAGATTCTTTTGAAACACGTCGGGGTTGTAGAAATGATGCGGCGTTTGGACAAACGCAACTTGCTCATCCTGGAAAAATCCCACCGTGTCCTTCAAGAAACTGCTGGTGGGAACATGGTCGACATCGAAGATCGCAATGAATTCTCTCGAGGTTTGTTGCAATGCATGATTCAGATTTCCGGCTTTCGCGTGTTGGCGGTCCACCCGGCGGATGTATTCACAGTTCAACGACGCGGCTACGGTCTTAATCTCGTCTCGCTGGCCGTCGTCGAGCACATATACCCGATAGCAGTCTTTGGGATAGTCTTGGTTGACACAGCCGATCAGCGTACGGCGAAGAATAGACAAAGGTTCATCCACCACCGTGACGAAGATATCGACGCTCGGATAGCGGTGCAGTGGTACCGGTTGGCGTTCGAGCGGGGACCAAGCGTGATAGGCAAACAAGAGGATCTGTACAAAGGCGTAGAATTCCGCCGTATAAACCGTCCAACTCACCAGGAGGCTGGCCCAATCGCCGGTGTTCAGAGTATAGAGGCCTCGCCATAACAGATACCGTGCATACAAGAACAGGGTCAACGCTAAGATGACCTGATGCCCTCGTTTCTTCCAACTGAGGAGGCTAATGGCTGCCAGAACCACGAGCGACAGTGGTATGGCTACCGAAGAGTCATAGAAATGATTAAGCCATGTCATTGCCGTTTCCTTTTTGAGGCTTCCTGTAAATCCTGCCGTTCAGTTGCCGGCCCAGACCCTGATTTCTGCGGCTGTCTTCTCTTAGCTGCGTGCATGACTGACCTTAGAACGGGATGGATTTTCTGCCTATACCGAGGACGGCGGGGAGCAGCTATACGGGCGAGGGGGTACTTCTTGGGAGGGGCCGGCCGCAGACGATCTGGGGCGAGTCAGACGTGGATTATCAAGAAATCATGGATTTTAGAGGATGGTCTGCTATGGTTCTCGGGAGATATCCCAGTCATTACATGGCACCACAGCCCTCAACCACATGACCACGATACCCACCTTCAGAATCCTGATTGCCCTTGGCTTCCTCGTCCTGTTCGCCGCCCTCTACAGTATCCGTTGGCCATTCCAAGCGTATGAGCCTCAATCGACCACGTCCGGGAATCCGGTTGTCGCCACGGTAGGAACGGACTCGATCACCTTGCGAGAGGTTGAGCAGGCTGCGGCCCTTTCCCTCTACCAAGCAGACCAACAGCGCAGCCAACTGCTACAGCAAGCGCTCCAACGGAAAATCGAGGAAACCCTGCTGGCGGCGGAGGCATCCCGAAAGGGTGTGAGTGTCTCACAGCTCCTGGCCGAGGCGTCACAGTCGGAATCCATAGCCCGGTTTGCAGACCTCCCAGGTCCTGTCAAACGGATGAGCCTCGGCACGACACAGGACAGCCCGAGCCATGGCGCATCGCCAGACCTTGAGGAACAGGCCAGAATTCGGCAAGCGCTGCTGGTCTCCCTTCGCCGCAAGACTGATATTCATATTACCCTTCCGCCCACAGAGCCACCAATCCTTACAATCAGCATTGACGACGATCCCTCGATCGGGCCTGTCGATGCGTCGATCACCATCGTGGAATTTTCAGACTTTCAATGCCCTTACTGTCAAAAGAGCGTGGCAGTGCTTAAAGAACTTCGACGTCTCTACGGTGAGAAGATTCGAATGGTCTATCGAGACTATCCTGGTCCCAACCACCCCTATGCGTCACAAGCTGCCGAAGCCGCCCAATGCGCGGGAGAGCAACGCAAGTATTGGGAGTACCATGACATCCTGTTTGACCGGCAAACTCCAGGAAAGGGGTGGGACTTTCTTGCTCTGGCAAAGGAACTGGGTCTTCAGCCGGACAGCTTTGCGACCTGTTTGAATGCAGGTCGCTATCGCGAAGAGGTGGCCAAAGATCTTCAGGATGGCTTCACGCTCGGCATTACCAGCACGCCGACGTACTTCATCAACGGTCGTCCATTGGTTGGCGCTAAACCGCTTGCTGAATTTCAAGCTGTGATCGACAGGCTTCTCTCACAACAACCCGCTTCATAGTGCTCCTTTTCCTGCTTGTAAGATCGCCATCTCCTGTCTGCCTCTGTACGAGGAGGCCTCCTCGATGGGCCGGTCATTGCCCCTCCGCAGGTCGATGAGCAAACCTGTGTTTTTCTTGGGACAGATCGTGACAATACGGGGGTGCGGCTTCCGTCTCACGATACCCCTCCGGCGTGAGCAGTACCTGACGTTCAAGGTGTACTCGAACGACGGGACCGCCTCCGTGCAATGTGATCTGGTGAAGGTGCAGTGGGTCGAAGAGGACTGGGCGGGTCTCGCTTTCCTGTCTCTATCGCAGGAGAACGAGCGTCGGCTGTACCAACTCTGCGGTGATCGGCTTGTATTCGAGCTCGAGGACTAGATGTTCAGGGAACGGCTCCATATGTGTCCGTCGAGAATGTCGAGACAGACATCCCGTCCGGTTCAGCCATCGGGCTTGATATCACGAGTGTTTTGCTCAAAACATGGTGTGCCCACAAACTCCAGTGGGTCATGTATGAACCACTACTCTCGCGTCTGGGAGCAAGTCGTCCGACACCTGCGAGGGTACCTCCGGTGCGTATTTGGTGTCAGAGGCCCTACAAAGAGAGGCAAAGATAGTGACGTTTTTTTGTGACCTGTGCCCCGTCCACCATGATCCCAGAGGACAGCCTCCATGGTCATCTCATCGGTCTCGTTGGGCTGGCTCACGTTTTACCTTCGGAGCTCGTCCTCTATCGAATCCACATCCATCAGAAGAGCTGGTAGCGGCCCTGCCTTGTGGTTTTCTTAGAACACGCCACCCTGCAAGCCCACATGCCCTTCTCGATTCGGCCCCCGTCTCGTGCCGGTGCATGCTCTGCCACCGATACCGCTGGCCTACCTCTCGGAGTTGTGGTCGCTGATACCACTCTTGACACTGAGTTGACCAACAGTCAAATCTCGCTTTCTATATTCAGATGGCCTACCTCCGAGGTACTTCCATTGGGTCTGCCGCTGGCCATACCGTGCGCTATCATTTGTCCATGAGAAACGAGTGTCACGGTCTACACCAAGGAGGTGAATCATGACTTGCTCGCGCTGCCGGGGTCTCATGGTAGGAAACCAATCCCTCGACCTTGAGGGTGCTTATGGAGAGATGTGGGCGACGAGCTTGCGGTGTGTGAATTGCGGTTATGTCCACGACTCCGTGATCGCCCAGCATCGTCTGGCTCGACAAGAGAAGGTCTTGGTGCTTTCAAGTGGTGAGCCGAACTCTCAGGATGATGATGTCCATCTTGGAGCGGAGTCCACCATCAGACGAGCGGCCTGACAGACCCGGGCCGTGCGAGCCCTCGATGTGTACGCGCCGTACACGGCCCGAAATGTGAGCGACCCCTCTGTAGGAGAATCGTGGCGACCATCCTGATCATTGATGACGAAGAGCCCATCCGTGCACTCCTGCGCACCACGCTTGAAGCGGCAGGGTATGAGGTCACGGAGGCTTCCAACGGTCGTGAAGGACTTGAGCGGTACCGCCACAAGCCGACCGACTTGGTCATCACCGACATTCTCATGCCCGAACTGAATGGCCTGGACATGCTCTTGGAACTGACCCGTGAATTCATCCACGCCAAAGTGATCGCGATCTCAGGCGGAGGAGGGGAAGATAATGTCTTGGATGTCGCGAAACTCCTCGGGGCACGGCGGACCCTCCAGAAGCCCTTTAGTATGACGCAGTTGCTGAACGCGGTGCGATACGAATTGGAACATTAGATCTGCTGAAAGAGGTCGGGCGATGGACATCGCTGCAAACTTCTAGGCGGCTGGTGACAAATGTTTCCGATTTCCTTTTTCCTGTAGCAGGGAAAGACACCCATATACATATAAGCCCTACGTGTACCAGACGTGTTTATTCTACGCCAAAACCACCCAAAACCGCCTTACTAGACCCAAACAAACTGATTAGCCAACACAGCTCAAAGCCGCTACTCGAGGGATGTTTCTCGGCACTGACAGGATGTCATGGAAGGCTTAGGAACCGCTGCTCAATCTGATTAAATCCCGATATAGAGCGGATCTCAAGCGAGCTTTGAAACCTCAATCTAGCGGTGCTCTCTGATCGCACTAATATTCAATCTATCGAGTCTTAGCTAGGATTAGTCATCGATGGATTGCGGTGTTGCCCGTGTTCACAATCCATGCGGAGAAGGTCTTCCCCTTCGCGGCTTGCGCTGCGGCCTTTATGTCATAGACCGTGAATCGCACAGGCACAATGTGTTCTTAGACGTGTCGCCTAGGTCCCACGGGCTCTAATGAGGCGTGCTCTTTTGCCCGCTGCGCGGCTTCCACCTCGCTGACATCAATCGTATTGAATACAGACACGAGGGTGCCATTCGAGATCGTCCTTGGAAATGGTTCGTCCCCCGGCAGCGCATCCGGCCAAGAGGCGTCAATGGAGAAGGGGCATCGGAGAAGGGTCATCATGCCGTGATGTTTCAATAGAGATGGCGCACCTATGAGACCGCCTCATGCTCGTACCGCTCCTGATAGATTACTTTATGATCCCGATCTCCATCACTGTGTTTATCCTTGTCTCCGCCCTTTTCGTTGTCGAACAAGTCTTTGAGGAAGGAGTGACTATTGAGTCCCCCTGCCTGGCTGGGGACCAACGTTGTCATCGTGGATATCTGAGCGGCGGGCAGCGTCGGAACTGGCGATGTTATGACGGAGTCGCTGTAATCCTGGTCCCGATCATTTCCCTTGTGTTTGTTCCTTCCGCCGCCCTTATCATCGTCGTCGAACGCGTCCTTGAGGACGTCACGATTATTGACTCCCCTCGACTGACCGGATGCCCGCGTCGGCATCGTTGAAGCGTGAACGGCTGGGAGCATGGGAGTCGGTGATGTCACGGGGCCGCTGTACTCCTGGTTGCGGTCATTTCCCTTGGCTTTATGCTTTCCACCGCGCTTATCATCGTCGTCGAAACCCTCTTTGAGTACCTGGCGATTGGGTCCTCTCGGGTTGGGAACCGGTCTCGCAACCGGTATCGCCACGGGAGGCAACGTCGGAACCGGTGAGGTCACGCCTGGAAACGGGGCAGGAGCAACGGGGCTGGTGGGGGATGGTGCCGGGCTTGGGAACCGTGCAGCATCTGACGACCGTGCTCTATCGCCATCAGACTAAAAACTTTTTTAGCGAGCCAGGCGATAGTGATATCCGCTTTGCTCCCGAATCCCGTGATGCGCAGAATAATATGGTCGGTTTTCTGCACGTGTTTCGATTTGTGTAGGACCGGTATCTCCTTCGCCTGGGCTATCAGCGTGATACGGAGGCATCCAAAGGCACAGCGTTCACTTACAGAGGCAACCGATTGCAAACCGGTGGAGAAATGGTTCTGCCCTGGCAAAACCTCGCAGTGCGGATGGATTATGAATGGCACTGGCGAGATTACGAATATGCGCAAACACTTTTTACCGACAATGACGGCCTTCTCTCGGCCAGAGCCGATACCACTCGGATCCTGTTTTTGCAGGTGTCAAAGCCGTTTCCCTACTCCCTGACAGTGGCGTTGCAGTATCAAGGCATTTGGAATGACTCCAATATCCCCGTTTACCATTACACGAAAAATGTCTTCACAGCCCAGGTCACATGGACCTACTGATACGGAGCTGGTGCAAGAGAGGTGAGGAAGGGGACGTATTAGACTGTGGCCTGCCGATCCAGTGCATAGGTTCGTCGTCATGTTTTGTAAGACAGTGTGTCCTTTGAGCCATGAGTGATCGCGAAGGTGGTCCTCCATGACAAAGCGAGATTCAACACACTAAACGTCCTACCTCCCGCCAAGAATTTGCCATTCTGTGAAATTGCTCCGGATTTCCCTTCGCGGCTATGACGGTTCTTATACAGGCGTGCAATGAGGAGCATGGTTCGAATCATTGTAGGCTGCCTGCATTCCGGTACTAGTCGTGCTGTCAGGCTATGCCCTAAAAATCTGGCCTCGCATATTAATTCCTCACGGCTGAGCTATTTTGACCAGATCCCGTTCCTCAAGAGTCATAGCATCAACTTTACAATGAATCCCCAAGTCCTCCCGGATGTATCACTGTATGGGAGCGAGTTGTAACCAAATAACACTAGAGGCATGACGTGCACTTACCTCTCGCTTCAATCGACATGAACTGGCACAAGCGGTTTCGCTTTCGCCACTCCCACGGCGGCACCGACTGAGACGAGTAATCATGACCTGTTTACTGCCGTTAATGTTTGCCATCAGTTTCTCGGAATCGTGTGACACATCGGTTCATATAGGCCTGGAGCGTCCGTATGCGTTCATAGACGCCCCGATCCGTACGCTCAGTACTGCGTTTGAACAAGACACTCGGGCCTATGTGAAGCAGGGTGGGTATGAGCTATCCCTCGACTTGTGGCGGATGCCGACTGTCGGGAACCAGCGTCCTGCAATGGGCATCGACTTATGGTCACTCATGATTGGGATAGACTTCTGAGGACCGACCTCAACTGTAACCCCTCTGGCTGGGCCGGACAGGTCGGCTCAGGTCTCGGATGACTCGATCTGCACTACTTGCAATGCATTCGATCTCTTCCTGATTCATCTTCTTTTCACCACAAGGCGCTGCTGGGATGCACGCTTCAACTGAGCTGTTTTGAACAGACTTCGACATCTCCGAAATGAGACGATTCCTCTCGGAACCATCAGAGCCAATTGAGAGAGAGACGGAATCTCTGGTGCGTTTCATCCAGAAATCGTGCTGTCCAAGCCGCGCAACCCGCAACAACAGAGCGACATCGGGCGCACGAGAGAAAATCGGGCAAGAGAAAATCTCAATGCGCATCATTTCTCCGTTCGTTCGTTTGTTCGCACTTATGCTGCTGGCCATGTCGTCGGTATCCCTACAGGCACATCGCCTAAAAAAGTCTGTGCCTGCTCTCCGCGTTATTCGTGGTCATCTGCATCATTGCGCTAGGCAGGTGGTCCCCAATCGAAACAGGGACAATGCGGGATGAGGTGGTTAAGTCGGTCAATCAGCATGTGAGCGATCATCGGCCCAGACGTCACACGCGAAGGAGCGATGAGAATGAAGAGCACAACATCTGTGATAGATCCTGTGTGCGGTATGGACGTAGAAACGGCTACCGCAGCTGGACGAACCGAGCACGACGGGCAGACGTATTACTTCTGTGGCTCCACGTGCAACGAGAAGTTCGATCTTCATCCGGAGCAATACGTGGGCAAGTCTGCGGGAACGCTGAAGAGCGGCCCGGGCTGCTGCGGTTAAGTCCAACAACGCCGCAGACGTAAGCAATGCCCCCATTCACCTTTGCGTCGATGTGTTGAACTGCGCGGTGTGTCGCGTGGCCAGCGTCACGGCGGATTATGCTCTAGGCCAGTGCGATACGCCTTGTGGCAGGGTGGGTTAGCGAACGGTTGGCTCTGAGGAGATCGCGAAACGATGTCTGATCTGTTGATGCGCGGTCGTATCCTTCGAATCTTGACTGTAGGCCTATCCCCTCTACTCCAACGAAGACGGCACAACCTCGACCTTGTCGAACGGTGGCAACCGAGTAACGAGACCGGTTTCAGGTCCTTCCAAGCCGGGCGCGGACCCCCGTGGCGCTCCAGCACCTACGTCGTCGGGGACAGTTCATTCGCACCACTCATTAACAACAGAAAGTTAGAGGGTTACGCCATGATGAAGTACAGAACCGTTGCACTCGCAGTTGTTGGGCTCTTTTTGTCTGTGTCATTCCTTGCTTCCCCCGTAGTAGCCGTCGAGAAAGATGGCGTCATGATGAAGAACGGCAAGATGACGATGATGCAGGACGGGAAGGAGGTTACCCGGATGGATCGAGAGACGACCCTGTCCGACGGCACGAAGGTGATGATGAACGGCAAGATGGTTATGAAGGGCGGGAAAGAAGTCCAGATGAAGGAAGGTCAGATGGTGATGATGGACGGGAAGATGATGGAGAGCGGCAAAAGCATGGCGAGTGACAAGGACATGAAGATGGAGAAGATGGACAAGTAGACTTCCAGCTTGTACACATGGCTCACGAGATAGGCTGCATCCACTCACAACAAGCTCGGGGCGGGTGCTAGTATCGCGCGAAGCCATGAGGAACCATCAGTTGAACGAGTTGTCAGACAGGGTCGTAATCCGGCGGTCCTGTCAAGTGGACAGTATGGTGAAGAAGTCGTGCTGTTCTACAAGGGCGAATGGGCCTGCCCGCTGGAGCTGCTGGCATGAGTAATCTGACCTGGACGACGAAGAAGCCGACGAAGACTGGGTGGTATTGGTATCGCGGTGAGTGCGATGGAAAGACCGTGAAAGTTCTACACTTCATCGATGACGACGGAGAGGGACCCTATCTTGCCACATCAGATGATGTGGCATTGAATGACTTAGACGGCGAATGGGCCGGACCGGTTGAGCCGCCGTTGTCGGGTCAGAGTCGTTAGAAGCTGGTTTGCCTGTCTCGTAACCTCCTGGCGGTACTGATACTGGCCATACTCACCAAGATTTTCCCGAGCAAATGCCCTCTTGGCATACTGCCTCTTATAGACCTGACCTTGCGTGCCTTTGTAGGCCCAGGTAGAGGTGCCGAAACGAATGAGTGGGAGAGGAGCGAGCGGGGCATCGTGGGAGAGCGTGTACCAGATGAGGGTGAATATTGATGACCGCGCACACGGGCGGGAGCATCGGCGTCGGTGAGGCTATGGTCCCTTGCAGATCGACTCGAGGGCGGCCAATCTTGTCCGAAGGTAATTTCTGATATTGTTCCACCCCACATCTCCACTCACCATGCCTATCGGTGTTTGGGCATTTTGGAAGCGGGTCTTTGCGGTCGGCCCACCAATTTGGAGAAGAACGGTTTTGGTCTCTGCAGCCCACTGCCCTGTTTCTTTCACCCACCTCGCCATGAATTCATCTCTCCGATCTCGAAAGGTTCCAGCAATTCTGCTCTGCGCGTACTCCCTATCGATGCGTTCTCTCACCGCGTAGCCCTCTTTCAGCTGCTTGGCGCATCGAGAGTCTGGCAGGGTAACGGTTGGGGACCCCTCCGCTGTTCCTGAGGGCAGGTTCCCTGTGTAGAGGGCTTCACCTTTTCCGCCACCTTGATGCATGGTTCGCTCATCGGTGGCGGGCGCCTTGGGCGGCGCGCTACAGGCAGTGAGAATCAGAACGAGGACAATACCAAGCCGTGTGTTAGCCAGTGACACGTGTTCACCTTGCAGATCCGGTTCAGTAGGATAGCTATTTCGACAAGCACAAACAAGTGTCTATAGGAGCCGTGTCAACCCAGTTTAGAAGTGTCCTCTTTCTCCCAAAGTAGAACTGTCCGCGTTACGTCATCGGGGCGCCGCAGTTGTTTGATGGTCGGGCAAAATGCCGCGATGCCACGGATGAGTCGGCTTCGGCTTGACGGGACGCCTTGGCGCGGCAGGTGGCGTAGGTGCCATGACCCTGACAGGTCGCGAGATGACGGCGTGATAGCGAAGCGGCTGGCCACGGTGGGTGATCCGCATCGTCCCGTCCAGATGCTCTTCCACGAGCACCGCCTGGGTGTGGATCTGCGTCTCGATCTGAAACAGCTGGCCGTGGTGGGCCACAGTCCAATCGCGCCGCACGACCCGCGTCGTCTTCAGACACAGCATCCGGTCGAGCTCGCGGGCTGTGGGGCTCGGCCGATGCAGGTCCACGGCCTGCGCCGGCTGAACAGCAAACCGCCGGTTGTAGTGCGGCAGCCAGGTCTCCACGAACTGATTCGCGGCCGCGATCGTCGCGATGCCGGCCAGGCGCAAGTCTTTCACCAGGCGATCCTGCAGTGTTTTAAACAGTCGCTCCACTCGCCCCTTGGCCTGCGGCGAATGGGCATGGAACACCGTCACCCCTAGCTCCGCGAGCGCCCGCTCAAATTGACTCTGCGGCTTCTCGCCGACCAACTGCTGCGCGACGGTCGGCTCACCCAGGGCGCGATACGTCGTATGTTTGTCCGTGTAGACGCTGTGCGGCACTCCATAGCGCCGCACATACTGCGCGAAGCTGTCCAGCGCAGGGATCGTGCCTTCATATTCATAGAATCGGGCAGACACCCGGCTACTCGTATTGTCGATGTAGGTCATCAGCGCACACCGGGGTCCACGCCCCTCGAACCAGTCATGGTGCGAGCCGTCCAGTTGGAGGGAGAGCCCCCACATGGGCTTTCCGAGCCCGCCACGCCCGGTGCGGCCGCTTCTGCCGCGTGAAATGCGCAATCCCGCGCGCCCGCAACCATTGCCGCAGGGTCTCGGCACTGAGCGTAATCCCCTGCCGCTCAGCCAACTTCTCCGCCGCCAAGGTCGGCCCAAAATCGCGATAGTGCGTCGCATACAGCCGGAGCACCCGGGCCTTCCCCGCGGGCGAATGCCGTCGGTTCGACGGCTTGCCCTTTCCCCGATGCACGAGGCCTGCGTCGCCTTCGGCCTGGACCCGCTGGATCAGTCGCCTCACCTGGCGCGTCGTGATCCCCAGCACCTCGCTGGCCTCCCGCTGCCGCACAGCCTTGTCCATGACTTGCCGGATCACATGCACCCGCCTCCGCTCCTGCACACTCATCCGCACCGTCGCCTCTCTGACCATGCTGACCTCCCAGTGAGGGCCTGGAGCCTACACAAGAGGACAGTTCTACTTTGGTCAAAGCGGACATTCTCATGTTGGGATTACAGTGTCTATAGGAGCCGTCTTTACCTTCTGTTGGTGAATGCGCAGAAAAGCGACCATGCCCTGAGAGAGGGGTGTAGTTAATTCTGGATTTTCCCGTTTCGGCCCTTGTGCCCTACTGCCCAACCCCCTACAATACGCCACCCTGCGAGACCTCCAATGCCCTTCACGATCTGTCCCAACACCGCTTCCCTGTGCCAGCTCCATTACGTACAACGCTGGCCCCTTCCAAGGCCAAGGTACGATGTGGAATCTCTCGCGTTCAGGTTGGCGTCTCTCAGGAGACCTCCCAATGCGACAAGGGGAAACTCTCTCGCTAACCGTTACGCTGCCGAATGAACAATGCATTCTGAGACCACAGGCCGTTGTCCGGTGGTCATGGGGGCAGGAGTTTGCTGTAGAGAATCTTGCGATTGAGCCGCACACCGTTGCCCGGCTTGAGCATTATGTGAAACAGTTGGTGCAGGAACCGAAGGAGTATGTTCTATGAGTGGCGATGGGCGCATGTCGTTCCGGTTCCCCATCGCCCTTGTACTCTCGTTCGTGTGTTTCGCCGTGCCCGCATGGGCTGACTTTCAGGCTGGCATGGATGCCAATAACCGTGGAGACTACGCCACAGCCTTGCGTGAGTGGCGACCGCTGGCGGAGCAGGGAGAT
>Ga0157380_10001008_pt1 | contig 17903 bp, 14 predicted proteins | sample S35metaG_FD_119757 | JGI IMG/M metagenome (GOLD analysis project Ga0157380, IMG submission 119757) | Switchgrass rhizosphere microbial communities from Kellogg Biological Station, Michigan, USA - S3-5 metaG | ecosystem: Host-associated > Plants > Roots > Rhizosphere > Soil | place: USA... | reverse complement strand
TGCGTTAGATCCCACGTCCCTTTCTTTGATCACTTCGACGTATAAGTCATTCGCCGTAGTTCTGGTGCGCGCAACCGACGGCTCTACCAAGAACACATCTATCCACTTGGTGACCCCTACGCCCGCTTTCTTTCCATTGACGCTTTCGGCCCCACAGTTGATAACGGCAACAGTAAGAATCCGCCGATCAAGGTCTCCTGAAGGCTCGCGGCCAGGTGCCGCGCATATTGGAGCGCCGTAAGAGGTTCCAGGCGAAACCGCACGCGAAACAGAAATACCTCCAGGACTAATAGTCCGGTTGGCCGATTTCAGCTCCCATTTATAGACCTGATAACGGCTGACTGACGACGTTCCATATTCGGCAGTCATGGCCGTTTGCCAGTTAAAGCCTGCACCAAAATTTGATCGAAAATAAGCCGCTCGATCCCAATCGCCATCACCTACCCGACTGTTACCGGTCAGGCTGGTGCAACCGGAGGTTGGATCATAGGCATGGCATTTATCGCGAGGATGACCCATCGGCGACAATGGCACGGACGAATCGAGATCGGCAGTAGGACTAGTGGGAAGGTATTTTCCGGAATCGGGCTCTTTCCATCCCGGCGATCCTCCTGACCCTAAAGTACAGGAGTTAGCACCCGTCCCTTGCTTAACCAAATCCTTGCGCACGTTGGTTGAAGGAGGACACTGCCCAGAACCGCAAGTATCATTTTGATTGGTGTTGGCAGACAAGATGTCAAAACGTGTATTTATCGCATCCATTGCTGGAGAAGGCGCGCCAGGCTCTGTAGTAACCCCATCAGTCGGCGAACAGTTGGCAACAAAATTTTCTTGTCCAAGTGCTCGCCTAAGCACGGCAGTGCCGCCGCCAGCGACATCATAGCCCGTATCTAGAAAACCAAAATTCCCGGGGCCATAGGCGTCCGCCTGATTTTGCCTCGCAACAAGCAAGATGCCTTTGCCAATATAGTTAGATGTCGTGAAAGCCGAATCCCCGATCTCTTTCGGATTGCACATCATCAGGGGTGGAACTTTGCATACCGCCGACCCCAAGCCAGCGAAAGCTGTTGCACCTATTGCACCAGAACTTAACGCCGCCACCACTGGCGTCAGCGCAAAAAATGCTTCACGAGTATTGACGGTTACGTCAACAAATTTCGCATTGGCATCACTCGTTGCCGCTGTCGTCTTTGCCTTGTCTTGCCAAAATTTTACATTCCCGGTCGCGTCGCACGCTGTCTCCAGCGGAACAGTAATGTTTCGATTTCCACCACTCTCATTCGCAAACAATGTCCGGTTCGCTACCAAATTCACAGCAGCATAAGCGGCCCGCGAACAGGTGTCCGTCTTGCCATCCAACTGGCTTGCCGCCGCAAGCGCCGCCTGGTCCGCCGCTGCCTGCAACTCCGTATCAAGCGTCGCCATCCGCGAATAATCGAAGGCGATTCCGCCCACCGCGATCAGGCCAAATAGCGCCAGCGCCACGGTCGGCGCGACGGCGGCATCCTGCGATCTGGCGAGGTGAGTGAGGAGGCGGGCGCGCATGGCTGCGGCCCTATTTCGATCCGCCGCCCGAGCTGCCGCCGCCCGAGCCCGAGGTGGTCTTGATCGACACCGGCTCCTTGACCGCGCCCTTGCGGTAGCGCTCGGTCGCGAGCGCGCCGTGGGTGCCCGATCCGCCCTCGATCTCGGTTCCGGTATAGACCGGATCGGGATCGATCGTCTGCAGGGCGATGTTGTGCTTGTACGCGCCGCCCAGCGTCGTGTCGTTCGGCGTGCACGCCGCCGCCGCGAGGCCCAGCACTGCAATGGAGAGAATACGCATCGCTTACTCCTTACAGCTCATAGCCGGTGGGGCCCGAAAAGCCGCCCTGCTTGCCCTTCTCGGCGGGCTTGGCAGGGGCGGCGGGTTTCGGAGGCGGCGCGTTGGGATCAAGCGGGTTGATGCCCACGGCCTTGTCCGTGCGACCCATCAGGAAAAGGTCCAGCTCCTGCGGATCGCCGACGCGGTCGGTCGGCAGCCGCACGTCGGCGATATTCTGGATCGGCTTCACCAGCCGCGGCGTCACGATGATGACGAGCTCGGTCTGCTGCTTCTGGAAGCCGGTCGAGCGGAACAGCGTGCCGATGATCGGCAGCGATCCCAGGATCGGGAATTGCCGCACGGTATCCTGGAAATCATTGCGCAGCAGACCGGCGATCGCGAAGGACTGGCCATCGCGAAGCTCGACCGTCGTCTTGGCACGACGCGTCTGAAGACCGGGAACGACCAGCCCGTTGACCGTCACCGAAGCCGAAGGATCGATCGAGCTGACCTCGGGCGTGACGACAAGACTGATGATCCCGTCCGCGAGCACGGTCGGCGTGAAGGCCAGGCTCACCCCGAACGGCTTGAATTCGATGGTGATGCCGTTGTTGCCGCCGGTCGTGCCGCTTCCGCCACTGCTCTGGACGACAGGGATCGGGAATTCTCCACCGGCGAGGAAGGACGCGGTCTCGCCCGACAGCGCGACCAGGGTCGGCTCGGCGAGCGTCTTGACCAGCCCCTTGCGTTCCAGCGCGTCGAGCGACGAGAAGAGGTTGAGGCTGCCGAGCGTGGTGGACAGCGTCCCCACCCCGAACGCATCCTTCAGCCCGTCGATCGCGATCGTGGCGGTCGGCGTGCCGGCCTTGATCGAGTCGCTGATCGCGAGCGTCGATTGGGTCGAAAGGTCGCCGATGCTGCCGTAGCTCTTATTGCCCAGCCAGCTATGATTGAAACCAAGCTGCTTGCCGACCTGGCGGTTCACTTCCGAAAAGCGCACCTCCAGCATCACCTGCTGCGATGCGCCGATTGCGACCATGTTCACGACCTTGCCTTCGCCCGCATAGGTGCTGGCGAGCTGGACGGCCTTGTCCACCGCGACCGCGCTCGATGCCGTGCCGGTCAGCACCACCGCGTCGTTGGACATCTTGGCGCCGATCTTCTCGCCCGGCATCAGGTCCGCGAACTGGCGGCGGAGACCAACCACGTCCGGCCCCACCGCGACGTCCATCACCTGGATGAGCTGGTTGCCCGGCCCGTAAAGCGTCAGCGTGGTTGTCCCCGCCTTCTTGCCCAGCACATAGAGCGACTGGTTGGAAAGCGGCAGCACGTCGGCGATGTCGGGGCTGCCGATCAGCGCCCTGGTGAACGGCCGGCTGGCGCGGAACACCTGGCTCTTGTTGAGCGGCACATCGATCTGCCCGCCCTGGAGGCCGGCGGCCGGCGCCATCGGCGCGGGTGCCGGCGCTGCGGTGGCTGGTGCAAGCGGCAGCAGTGCGGCGGCCAACAGAAGTGCGACCTTACCCCCAACCCGTTCGGTTCGAGCCTGTCGAGAACCCCTGCCGAGCGAAGCCGAGGCAAGTTCTCGCTGCGCTCGAACGCGGTTCTCGACTACGCTCGAACCGAACGGAGTGGTCTTGCGCACTCCCCGCATCCCCTTAAAAGCCAACATAACGCCCCACCTCATAATCCTTGCTCGCCGTGCCGCGGATCACCTCCACGGTGGTCGTCTTCTTCGCGGCGGGCCGGCCGAAGCCGTAGCGCACGCGGCGGACGACCGGCGCTGTGTAGCTCGGCGCCGTGGACGGGCCGGAATAGCCGCCCACATAGGCGCCATCGCGCAGGTCCTCGGTGCCGACCGTCTCGACCATCGGCTTGACCTCGTCAGCGGGCTTCTTGAGCGCGAGGCTCAGCGAACCGACCTGCTGCGCGAGCGCGAGCTTCTGCGCATCGACCTGGTTGACCTCGAGCGTCGCGGTCTTGCCGACCATCGGATCGGACTTGTCGTCCTTGGCGTCCTGGTCGATCGCGATCACCCGGACATTCTGCAGCAGCACGTCGGTGATCTGCGCGCCCTCGCCGGTCGGCTGGCGCGTGATCAGCACATCGACGACATCGCCGGGAAGCACGAAGCCGGCCACGCCGGTCACGTCGGACACGCGCACCGCATAAGCGCGCATCTCCGGGCGCAGCAGCGCGGCGAGCGTCGCGCGCCCGCCTTCGCCGGAAAGCTTCGATGCCAATATGGGTTCGTTGACCGACATCGGCCGCAGCACGACATGCTGCTTGCCCGCCGGCATCAACTGTTCGGTGGAGGTGAAGGCGCCCTCGGGAACCGACCAGCTCGGCCAGTCGACGAAGCGGACCTTCTCGGGGGTGACGGGCTGGCCGAAATCGAGCGGCGCATTGGCGACCGCGATGCGGACCATGCCCTTGCCGGCGGTATCCGCCGCCTTCTGGCTCTCGACGCCGCCCAGATAGGCGTTTGCGACGATCACGGCGCAGATCCCGAACAGGATCGCGAAAGCCAGGATGATTAAAGAACGCCCCTGCAACATGGCCTCATGCCCCTCAGGCCTGAATTAAACTCTTGTTGTAATGAAGCCCCCGGCCGGCCAGGCCGGGGAACCTCAGTCTGCTATCAGCAGGTAACGCCGGCTGTACTGATGCAGGTCGAAGCGTTATTCATCGCATTTGAGATCGTATCACCAAGCAGGATCGATGCGCCTGCAATGGCAGTACCAACGATCGCGAGAATCAACGCATATTCGGCTGCTGAAGCGCCGCTGTCTTCCGTCAGAAGAGACTTGATAAGCTTAATCATGACAATGACCCCTTACTACAGGTGGTAAACTGTCCCACCTTTCAACATCCCGTTTACCTTACTCGCTTCGTCGCGGTTCCCGAACGGATGACCGCCCCCGCTCCCACAACGGTAAACGATGTGTTTACGAAGGTGTAAACGTGCACGAGTGTCAATTGGTCTTTTTTCTGCTGCCTTTTCAGTATTTTATCCGCCACTTTTTGTTAACCAAAGATAGATTTCGGGCGGTTTCTGAGGTGGCCGGCGTCGAGTCGACTCGTAAACCATTCATGTTTACTTGTATAAGAGAGCACACCTCCCGAAAATATATCCGGATTTTTAACATTGGGTGTATATCTATGGGTATACATCGTCGGATATACGCAATCTTACAGAGATTAATTCTTTAATCACGTAAAAGTCGATCTGCAAGTTTCAGCGATATGATCAGTATTAATTTCAATACTTAGAAATATTACCTATTATAATGTATAATCGGAGCACAGGATACTACTCCTCGATAATCCTTCCGAAAGTGATGACATCGCCAATCCGGTCTCAGATCAAGTGCCGGAAGAGAAATCTGGGCGGCTGAGGAATATCTGATGTCGTAAAGCCAAATTGTAGCTGCTCGAGCACTTTTCGCCTGCCGCACAAGCTGTCTGTTTGCGCCCCGATCGGAGGGCAGAACCAGCGCTTCAGCCGAAGCTTCGCATCTTCGCCATCGCAGCGGCCGGATGAGTCACCGCGATCCCTTGATAGGGCCGTGGCGCCGGCGGGGCAGTGGCGGTCGGAAGTCTGGATGCTTCCGACGTTAAAATATCCAGTCCAGCACACCGGGCGCACGTGACACGAACGCGCCGACCGTGCCTTCTCCCTTTTGCATTTCCCGTCCGGATTCCGCCTGCAAATCCTACAGGGGCGATCGCCGTGCGCGGTGCTTGCCCGGGCCCGTTTTGCTGCGTTCCTGGCGTGAACATTGTGAACTTCGGGCAGCACGGGCGCGGCCGCGGGCTGTCGTCTCCATAAGATGAAACCGTGCTCCTGCGCAGGCAGGAGCCCAGCTCAAACCACCGTCCTGGGCTCCTGCCTGCGCAGGAGCACGCCGGATTTACCGCTTCGCCCGCCCCATCGCCATCAGCATCAGCTCGCCGCGCGATGCGATGCCGAGCTTGCGGTAAATGCGGTGAAGGTGAACCTTCACGGTGCCCTCGGTGATGCCGAACTCGGTGGCGATCTCGCGGTTGCGGGCGCCCTGGGCGACGCGGTCGGCGATCTCGCGCTCACGCGCGGAGAGCGCCTGGATCTTGCCCACGCTCATGCTCCTGCTGGGCTCGGGGCGCTGCTGGTGCGCGATCATCACGTCGATCACCGCGTCCTCGAACCAGTCCTCGCCGCGCGTCATCGCGTCGATGCATTCGAGCAGCGATTGCGGCTCGTTGTTCTTGAGCACCATCCCGTTGACGCCGAGCCGCAGCGCTTCGGAAATGTCCTCGCCGTCGATGCCCACGGTCAGGAAGATCACCGGCACGGCAATGCCCGCATCGCGGACATGCTTGAGCACCTCCATGCCGCCGCCGCCGGTCATGTGGACGTCGACCATCACCACGTCGGGCTTGATCGTCCGCAACATCATGATCGTCTCGCCCGCAGACGATGTATGGGCGATCACGTTATGGCCATGCGCTTCCAGAAAGGATTTCAGCCCTTGCAGGAAGATCGGATGGTCGTCGGCAATCAGCAGGTCCGCCATTTTCTATTTCCTCTCAAGCGGGATCTGGATCGATAGGATCCCACCGCCGCTCACCGCCTCCAGATAGGCGGTGCCCCCCAGTTTCTCGACGCGCTGACGCAATGATCGCGACTCGATCGGAATGCGCCCTTGCCAGCGCCTCCCCGCTGCCCGGCCGGGCGGCACGCCCTCGGTCCGCAAGGTCACCAGCAGGGTGTTGTCGGCGAGCCCCATAACCATCGCGATATGCTCGGCGCCTGCATGCTGGACGGCGTTGGAGATCGCCTCCCGCAGCAGGAACTCGCATTCGATCGCGGTCTCCTCGGACACAGGAAGCGTCTCTTCCGGTACCTGGACGGTGCAGCGGATATTCCATTGCCGCGCCAGCGAAAGCGTCCTGGCCTCAAGATAAGAGAACAATTCGGCCGCCGTTTCGGCGTCATCGCGACTGCGTTGCAGGATCTCGCGCAGATGTTGCTGTTCGGAGGCGACGATCGCATCCAGCGACTTCATCTGCGCGTTTAGCTTTTCAGAGGCCCCCGCCTCGCTACCCTTGACCATCGAGCTTAGCTGCATGCGCAGACCGGCAAGCGTCTGCAGCACACTGTCGTGCATGTCCCGGCTGGCGAGCAGCCGCGCCTCGGCCAGCGTCCGTTCCCGCCAGCTGTCGAACCGTTCGAAGCGCGTGATCATCGCGCTGATGTCCGCGAATACCCGCCGGACCTCGAGATAGCTGCGGTGCGAAAGATCCTGACCGGTAGCAATATAGAGCCAGCCGCGCATGCGCCCCATTTCGATGGGGATCGCGGCGCCGCGCGTCGGCCCGAACAGGCTGTTCCAGGCTCGCGAGAAGCCCGCCATGCCGCAGACGCCGACGCGCTGGCGGTGATCGTCGCGCAGCGCGCGGCCCGTTCGCGTGTCGAACAGGAAAGGCCGGCTTTCGGCGATCGGCGCATGGAGCACCGCGGCTAGGGCCTCGTCCTCGATCTCGATCGGATCGATGGCCTCGCCCGAAACGAAGCGCGCGGAGATCGGACGGTCAGGGGCGGTCGTGAAGACCATCACCGCGCTGCCGGTCATGCCTTCGGCGGTCAGTTCCAGCAGCCGTTCGGCCGGCGCCTTGCCCGCGAACGTGACGTGGTGCGAAAGCTCGTCGTTCCAGTTCAGCCGGCTCGCGGCCGACTTGCCGCCGCCCAACGCCGCGGCGAACAGCGAGAACACCAGCGCGGCGAAGGCTTCGTCGATGGGGCTGGCCGCCGCCCGCATGATGTCCGGCGCCAGACGGTGGCCGATCAACAGCGCGCCGCAGACGAACCCGGCGATCAGCAACGCCTTTACCGCCGCCCAGCGGGTGATGTGGCGCAGATAGTCGCCCGGCATGAACATCGCCACCGCCGCCGCGAGAAAGGCGATCAGCACCGGCCCTCCGGTCGCGATGATCGCGCCGCACAGCGCCAGCTCGATGATCCGCCCCACCACGGTCGGCATGCCGAAGATCGGCGATCCGAAACGCGGCGGAAACAACCCGGCGATCGCCCAGACCACATAGGCGCCCGAAGCCGCGAGATTGAAGGCGGCCGCCTTGCCGCCATAGAGCATGGTCGCGAGCTGGAGGCACGAGATCGCGGTCGCCATGAACAGGCGCACGATGTTGCGATCCACCGTCACCCCGAGCGGGAACAGCGCGCCGCTGATCATCGGCCGGATGCCCGGTGCCTTCAGCTCGGTCTTGTCATCCCGCCGGGGCATCGGCGTCCGCTCCCAAATGCCGGGTGCCGTCCCCTGATGCCGGCGCCCGAGACGCCCATGATGCGCCGATCGCGCGCCGTGGCAAGGGTTCAGCGTCCACGGCCCCCGCACCACCGGTTCCGGCAGCCCTGGGGGTTCAGCAAGAGGCGCGGTTGCGGACATGCCCTATGCATGTCCGCCTCCCAATGTCGGCGTCAAGCGCAACTTGGGCTTAACAATTTGGAAAAAAAGGACATTTATATATCCGAAGTTATATGACCAAGCCGCCGCCGACGCCGCCCGGATAGGCTATCATGAAGAAATGACGGCATTTCCTGTCGCGTCAGATTTTCAATTGCCGCGCGTCATCGCCCGGGCCGGAACGCGGTGCCTATAGGTGAGATTCACCCTGTGCGACATGATGAGGTAAGGCGTCCACAGCGCCATGCTGATCCCCACCTTCTGCATGTTGCCCGCCAGCAACGCCGCGAGACCCGTCTCGACCCCCTTCGGAAGATTCGGCACCGTCGCCATCAGCCCGCCGATGGCGAACTGCGCGGCGATGTCGAGCAGCCACACCGCCATCAACAGCCTCGGGAAGAGCGGCACGTTGCGGATCGCAAGCCCGACCAGCGCCGCATAGCAGGTGGAGAGGATAGCGAGGTCCGCGAGCATCAGGCCGTGCAGGCTGAGATACCAGGCGGGCGCATGAAGTTTCGGCGCGGGCATCGCCGCCATGAATTCGAGCGCGCGCACCGGCACATTGAGCAGCAGCCCCGCGAGCAGCATGGTAAGTAATCCACCGGCGCCAAATTTCTCGAACATGGGGCATTGGAGCGGTTCGACTTGCCGCCACCGCCCCAACCGGGCCAATCGAAGCGCCGGCTGATTTGCCATTCCGCCGGGCGGATAATGGTTGAGCACAGCCAGCAGCGCGAGCGCTGGCATCGCGAGCGCTAGGATCAGCAGGAGACAGTGCCAGAGCGAGATCGGTCCGGGCGCGGCCAGCATTCGCGCGGTGACCAGCAGCGCGGCGATTCCGAGCCATGCCTTCGATATCTGCGGAAGCGCCGCAAGGAACTTTCCCGAAAACAGTTTGGCATTGCTGGCGCGGTTGGCGAGCAGACGCGCGATAGTGATATGCATTGCCCCGAGCCCTCGGTCTTGTGGCTGGATCGAGACTGAGGCCTTCCCCTCAAGAAACGGTTAATGTCCCATGCATTTGGGAATGGAGCGCCCGGATGCCGCAGATTTACCCGATCCGATCGAGGAATACTCCTGCATCGAATTGGGACGGACTATGCCGGAATGACTATGGCATCCACGCCGCAATGAGCGCATTGAAGCGGTATGGGGGATGGCAAGCTTCCAAGGCTCTTGAAGGACCGCCGCGGCGCTTCCGCGGTCGAATACGCGCTACTTCTCGCGGTGGTCGGCGGTGGGATGGCGTTTGGCGTGACGGCGCTGGGCGATGCGGTCCACGATGAGATGGAGCAGCAGGCCGCGCTGATGAGCGGCGGGTCGTCTTCAGGCGGATCGACGTCCGGAGGATCGGGAAGCTCCGGCTCATCAAGCAATGGTTCAAGCACGGGATCCAGCACCGGTTCAAGCAGCTCCACGAGCTCAAGCACGTCCAGCACGTCCACTTCCAGCACCTCCGGCGGCTCCACCTCAACGGGAGGATCGAACGGTTCGAGTTCGAGCAACGGCAACGGCTCAAGTGGAAATGGCAACGGCTCCAGCGGGAACGGAAAGAACAAGTAGCGTTGCGTAAACCGCGCCTTCGCTGAAGCAGTAATCGCTGGTCTTTTTTCTGTTTAACACCTCGTCCGGCCGGGACCAGGCCAGGTTCACGACGTGGCTGTGCGACATCGTGCCGCGTTCGATCAGGCGATCACGATCAACCCGAAATCGTCGCTGGCTTATCTCAACCGAGAGCCCACGCGCGAAAGCACGGCAACCCATCATGACCGGCTCCATCGCGGTATCCAACGGATCTATCAGTTGCGTCCGCTGAAATTCAGTTTCCGGCGGTTAATGTCAGCGTGATCACATCCTGATAGAGTCCGGCGAGCTTGCCCGAGGGTAATGACGGGAGGTTCAAAATGAGCGGCCAGGATGCACCGCTGACGCTCGCGCGGCTGTAGTTCTGGCCGGAAAGACCAGCCGTGGGTACGGAAATGCCGTTGAAGGTCATATTGTATGGAATCGATTCGTTGGTCGGATAGGGTGCCACGGCGCCCTGCCGCACCATTATGTTGCCGTGGGTGGTGGCGATCGCGGCATTGACCGAACTGGTGCTCTTGAGCGAGATGTTGAGCGTCTGCTGGGTCATCGTGAACGTGCCGAAGTCGATGGTTTGAGGCCCGGCCGTGATGACGCTGAGGAGCTTGGGTATGGTGAGGCTCGGCGAGACGGCATTTCCCGTAAGCCCGTTGCCGGTGGTCTGGCCGTTGCTCTTATAGCACTGGACGCTGTAGGTTAGCTGTTCGGTGAACACCGCGCCGCCTACGAAATCCTCGCCGGCCGAATTGAACGGAATTGTCACCGTCAGATTCTGGGTTCCCGTCGATCCGTTGTTGGGAAGGGCGAAGCTGAGGTAGGTCGATGTGCTGGCTGCCGTCGTGCCTGCCTGAAAAACCACCGCCGTGCTCGGGCTGGACGAGGATCCGATGGTGTAGATCGGTCCGCTCGAGCCCAGCCGGAGCGGCGATCCGGTATTGGCATCGCGCAGGATGAGGCGCGCGGAGTCCACGTTGCCGTTGGAGATTCGCGTCACCGTCACACTGAACATGGCGGTCGAGGCGGCTCCTCCTGGCAACGGATTCCAAGCCGGACTAGGTGTCGACACCGACGAAAAGGAAACACTGACATCGCCTGTCGCACAGGCATGCGCCGTGCCGCCCAGCAATGCCAGACCGGTCGCCACCATAGCTCCCCATTTGAGCATCATTTTACTCCCTTGCTTATCGGATGAAGATCGCCGAGCCGCATCGTGCCCGTCGGATTGTCGGCTACCTCGATTCCGAAAACGGTCACCGGGCTGGTCGGCATTTCGATGCGCCAGCGCCCCGGTCGCAGCCCCTGTTGGCCGAAGCGGCCGTCACGCGACGTGAAGATCGTGATCGGCGGCCGCTCCGGGCGAGCCAGTTCGATCGCCCGTCCCGCCAGCAGCGAGATCGGCTCGCCGTCGGCGTCGATCAAGCGTCCGAGAACGAGGATATGATAATCCGATCCGATCTCCAGCCGGTAGCCGCCGCGATAGGGCGGCAGGATCTGGACGTTGCCCTGGCCGAGGTCGTAGCCCGGCGGCGCATCCGGCACGTCATAAAGAATGGTCCGCTTGGAATATGCGCTTAGATCGGGTTCTAGCCCGGCCCCCAGCGCACCGGAACGGGCCTGCTCGCCATCGTCCTGCGGATCAAGCCGTACCGACTTTCCGCCCAGGCTGCGATGGGGCGCGGCCAGCAGGAAGCTATCGTTGATCGGACGGCCGATCGCAAACGCGCCGTCCGCGAAGGCGATCGACGTGGCGGCCCGGAACGAAGTGCGGACATCCGTGACGGCGTTGCGCGTGCTGTCATAAGCGGCAACCTGATTAAGACCGAGTTCGAGCCGGTTTGTCAGATAGCTGCCGCTGCCGTTGAAAGTGGTGCCCTCATCCGTTCGGTCCAGATCGGCCGAAATCGTCCAGGCGCCAATGCCGCGCCCGCCCGAATCCTGAAAGCTCGCGCGCGCGTCGCCATGCGAATCCAGATCGGCTCGCATTGCCGCCCGCCTTGCGAAGCGGCGCAGCATGCCGATCCGCAACAAGGTTTCGCGCCGTGCATCGGAATGACGATAGCCAACTTCGCCGAGCAGGCTGAACTGATTGCCAAGGCTCACGCCGGCGCGTGCGCTGGCATCGATTTCATTGACCCGGGCGAACCGATCGTGCGCATATTGCACATCGAGCGCAACGAAATTGTCGATGCCGAAATTGTAGGAATAGGACGATGACGCGCGCCAGGATGTCCGTTCGCGTGCGAAGGCTCCGGGGGCCACGAAATCCCGGCTGCGATACTCGACTGCGGCGCGGATGGTGTGTGATCGGAGCGCGTCATATCCCTGGATCAGTTTTTCGAACACCACCGCTGTTGCATAGCCCGTTCCGCGTCCGCGCCTGTGCGAACCGGAGAAATCGACCCCCATCAATCCGAAATCGCTTCCGAGCAGGACTTCGCCGCCAGCCTGCTGGCTCTGCCGATCGGCCTGAAAATTGAAACCCGCGGTCAAACGATTGGAAAAACCGCGTCGCCAAAATCCGGATGCGGCCCAATCATTGGTATAATGGATGCCGTTGATGGTCGGATAGGAATAGACGCCGGCAAAGGCCGAAAATTCGGTGATGCCGGGCTCGAGCAACGACCGGTTGGAATATTGGTTGAATTCGACCGTCCGCTGCCGGCCCGCTTCGTCCTGGATCAGCAGGCGGACATTATTGCTGCCTTCGGCGAGCGGAAAATCCTGCAGCGTGTAGGTGCCTGGCTGAAAGGAGCGGCGCTCGACCGTTCGGCCGTTGACGACCGTTTCGACAACGCTTGGACTAAGCAGCGTGAAGGATTGCGCGCCGGTCGAGCGAATTTCGCGCTGGGGATCAAGCGCGGCGTAGAGCCTGGATACCGAAAGCCCGGCGACTTGGGCACTTGCCTGAAAGCCGCGCGTAGCGATCCGAACATCGCCCAGAGACCAACGCATCGTACGCGAGAGATCATCATAAACCAGGCGACTGCCGGTACGGCGAAAGGCCGGGTCGGTACGGCGGCCTGACGCCACACCCTCACCTTCCGCCACCACATCGCCGGCGCGAAACGCACCGTCGACGGCGACGATCGGCGCGGTCACCGTCGTGTTCATGCTCTTGTAGGCGACATCGACCGCGGCGCGGAGGTTGAGATAGGCGCTGACTTGCGCCGGATGCAGCGTGACCGTTTGTGCGAAGCCCGGATCACGGAGACTGACGCTTTGCTTGCGCCGTGCGTCAACCGGCAGAAGGATAGCGAGCGCCAGCGTCTGGCTGTCATAGGCAAGCTTGATCTGTTCGCGGCCAAGCATCGTCGCCGTGATGCTGGCATCCCCACCGACAGCGCTCTTGAGACGGCTGAATGTCTCCTGCTTAAGCAGCGGTTCCAGGATTTGGAGCAGCCGCGGAGCGCCCACGGCCAGAGAATCGTCGGGAGCAACCGACAGCTCGACATCGCCCAAGTAGCGCGGGCCGTCGGTCAGAGGCACAATGAAGCGCAGTACCCGGTTGGTCGGATTGATCCGTTGCGCCACGACCGCCGCGACCGCCGCCATCGGCGCCGCCGACGTGAGGTTTGCCGCGTCAGATCCTGTCCAAGCCGCCGCCGCAGGCGCCATGGCCTCGCTCGCGATCAGACCGTCGCAGAGGCGCGAAAGCAACGGCTCGCGCGAGCGGCATGCAGGTTCGAGCAGATCATTGTTGCTGTTCATCCAGCAATGTCACGCTGAGCTGTCCGGTGCGCGAAGGCAAATCGATCGGCAATGCCAGCTTGCGCGTTTGGCCGGACGCGATCAGCCCATAGCCGACCACCTGCTGAAACTCGCTGCCGCCCAGCGTCTTCGAAAAGACCTCGGCTCCCCCAGCGTCCCTCTCGACGATCTTCAGGCGGTGCTGGCTGAGATAGCCGTGTGCGCGGCCGCTGTTGCTGACGGTAATGACCGGAGCAAGCTTGCCCTCATGATCACCGATCGCCGCCGACTGGATCGCGAGATCGGCTTTCTGTCCAGGCGCGGCGACATTCACGAGCACCTGGAAATTATAGACGATCTGCACCGCCGACTGCCCCTCCGGCAGCTTCACCGGTAGTTGGGCGACGTTGACGAAGAAATGCTTGCTGGCGGCAAGATCGGGATCGCCGACCCATTGGACGCGGAAGGTCTGGGTCTGACCGGCCGGTATGATCGCCGTCGGCGGCACCACCAGCAGGTCGCCTGTATCGCTGCCTTTCGGCACGAGACCGGTTTCCTGTGCTTCCAACGGCTGGACAGTGACTTCCATCGGCAAATCGCTCGCCCCGGTGTTGTTGACGCTGATATTGGAGACGACGCCGCGCCCTCCGGACTGGAGGTCGACGACGACCGGCGTAACCGTCGTCGCCTGGACAGGCGCAAGCGGAGCGGTCGCCAAGAGCAGAATTGCCCCGAAACGTTTGATACTCGTACAGATTGTCATCGGAATCGTCCTGCTCACACTATGTTAGCTGCTCGGCGTCAACGTAAGCGTGATGGTTGCCGAATAGGCCCCGTCGACCGGCTTCGCATTATTCGAGGAATTGCCTTTTGCTCCGGCCGTCGTGAAATCGCCGACGCGGACCGTGATCGCGCCCTTGCGCGGAGCATTCTGGATTTGCGGGGCGCCGGTGTAGGTCGCGCCAGTGCCAAGCGGATTGGTCTCAGCAGTGGTCACCTTCGCCTCGGATGTGGTCCATCCCGACGCCCGCGCGGTGAAGTTTATCACTTGCGACTGCGACGGTGTCAGGCTTGTCTTCGGCGGGTTCCGCCGAAGCGGCTTTGCTGACAGCGAAATGCGGGAAGCGGCGTTGCAGGACCAGCCGGCGATCGTCCAGCTCATATTCGAAAGCGCCGGATCGATCTTGCCGTTGCTGGGCACCGTCGTGCTCAGCGTCAATGGAGCGGCTTGGGGGATCGCGCAACTGCTGCTGATTTTGCCCTTTACATTATAGGGAATCTGGCGCGCGGGCGCTGCCTGCACGGACGACATGCCCATGCAGGAAAGAACGGCAACGATGAACCTGGCGAACCTGCGCATCGCGACAGCTCTTAGTTCAGCAACCCTTGAGGCCATGTTAAGCCGCAGGCGTCAGCGTGACGGTGATCAGACCCGTATAGTTGCCAGCGACCGGCAGCTTGCCGCCATCGCTGAGGTTGCCCGCCGTGACGACGAGCGAACCATATTTGGCGCCGATCGTGGCACCACTGGTCACCGCGTTACCTCCGAGCGTTACCGAAGGCGTGAAGGTCAACACATTGGTGAATGCCGTGTCGCCGCTCGAATTCGACCCGGTGAGAAGGCCGGTGCTGGTGAACGACAGCGTCGAATTGATGCCGTTGCACCAGATATTGCTTCCAGCCGAAGAGGCGCTTGTCAGGCCGTTCAGCCGACCGGTTGTGGAATCAATCGACATCGTGCCAAAATCGATCGTGCCGCCGGTATTGGCGTAGCAGGCAGCGTCGACCGTACCCTGCACCTGGTAGTTTGCGGACGGATCAACCGCGAATGCGGGTGTCGTAGACATGGCCGCGAGGGCAACAGCCCCCATCAACAACTTCTTCATAGCATTACTCCCTTGAAAATACTTGAACGCATGGTGGTGAAAGGCGCGATGCGCCCCGGCACAGCGGTTGGCCGCACGTGCGGCTTTCCGGACTGTTCTGTGGGACCGCGGCGGCATCATTGCTGCACCGCGATCGTGATCGTGACGGTATCGGCGTAGTTACCGGCGACGAGGCGGGTTGCGGTGGGCAACGTCCACTGCAGCGCGAGCACGGCCGTCTTGGACGTCGATGTGCCGCTGCCGGATGAAAGTCCGCTCGCGGAAGCGGGTGACAGCGTGCAACCGGTCGCACCGCTGACCAGTGTCGCCGAAGTGCAGGTGGCGCTGATCTGCCCTCCGACATCCAGCGGCACGGTCACCGAAAGGCTATAATCCAGGCTGTTGCTGAACTGTGCGGGGGCCGGGGTCGTAGTTTTGAGCGCGCCGTTGGCCGAACTTGCACGGATTCTATAGGGTGCGTTGCAGTTGACCAACGCTGAGGCACTGATGCTTCCGTCAGCGTTTAGGTTTGCCGCGCCAAATGCGTTTTGCAACGCAAGGCCGCAACTGCTTGGTATCGTGCCCTGCGCCGTGACCGTGACGACGTCAGCCGATGCGGGCGCCGAAACCACCGCCGATGCGAAGAACAACAATACCCCAACGCCCGCGCGACGATGGTCGCGCGACCGCAATTGCGCTCGAAGCACCCCAAGCTCCTAAAACTTCTTTCTCAGAGCTCGTTTAACTAATGTTTTACCACAAAAGAAGTAGCGAATAGCGTCGCCAAATGTGGTTAATGTATCGCTCAGGGACTGGAAGAATCCAGTAAGGTCGAGACCTTTACGTTGATTGTTTTACCTTTTTGGATGAAACCTCCATTCTCGAGGGCGTATGCGTATATCTTGAGATATATAGAAACAAAGGAATGCCACGAAGATCTTACGCAACACTACTAGGGTCTGGATCTGTAATTTGCGGTCGCTTGGCGGTTGTCCCTTGATGGTTTCAAGGATCTGTCCGCACTCGCCGGTCCGAGGATCGGTGGTGCTGTAGCGGGTCTCACAAGGCCGGACGTTGCATTGACTCGAAGCAGGCTCGGTGGCCAATCCGTCGACCTTCGCAGATCACCCGACCCTGCGTTCCCTCGCGGGACGCCGCCATCGGGTCAGCTTGAGAGTGTCACCGCTGGCGAAAGGGATTTACCGTATCTCAGGCTTCGAACAAGGTACCGTCGCGCAGCATGGCATGCATGATGACGGCGAGCCGTCGGGCGAGCGCGACGCGGGCCTTTCGCAGCCCGCCGCTTCGCGGACCGGATTCATATCGGCTTTGCGCGCTTGGTTAGCGCTACGCCGTTCTCTTGTTTTCCGGCCCCGTCTTACCGACAGTTGTGCCATACCCTCCTTCGACTGCCTACGTCTCCGACGACCTCTGGCCCTGCGCCGCAGCCTTATGCATAGGTGTCGTGACGAGGCTGACCAGTTTGTCTCGACATATGAGTGCTGTCTAAGCCGGAGGGGAGCATGGTGCCGCGGTTTGCTACAGCGCGCCTGTCCGCATGGCTGCGACCAGGATGAAGTTCGGCTCACGACCGCTTCTGAAGCTTAGTCAAGCAAATCCGCAAGTTCGCACTTTAGCGCTATTGCCACTTTGTCGACGACCGTCACCGTTGGGTTCTTCTGATGCGGAGCATCAAGCATACCTGCGTCGAGAATTACTCAGAGCGCTATCTCGCTCGGGTTGCGCGCATCAGCTGGGTTGCGCCTGACATAATCGTCGCGATGATCGAGGGCACCCAGCCGCCCCAGCTCACGAGCCGCAGGCTGATCCGCGCCAATGCCATCCCCCTCGACTGGGCATCGCAGCGGGCGATGTTCGGGTTTTGCTGAGCCCGCTCCACCGACAGACAATCAGCGACAGCCAAAAAATGGGCCTCTGAGATATCGGGGCCATTCAGGCAGATGTCGCGACCGCCGAAGCGGCTCTGGCAGCCGAGCCTCGGAAATGCTGCGCAGAAACCCACGCAAATCCGCGAGTTTTGTGACACCCATAGCGACGGAACGCAGAGATATCGAAATTAGTGGACTGGGTGGTGCCGCTTAGGTGACTCGAACACCTGACCCCATCATTACGAATGCAAGTCACGGACTCAGGAAAAGCGATATAACTGAATGCGATAGCTTGCCCGTCCGTCGTTCCGCGCCGGGCGACCCACGCAGGACCCAAGGCGGCCGGTGAGCGCATTTCCGGCGCTTCCTACCGGACGCACTTTGGTAGGAAGGGAATCGGAAAAATGACCTGCGCCGGACCTGCGGAAACGGCCATCCGATAGGCGCTAAAGGTCGCAGTCGTGTGAACTCTAAACGGATTCTCTTGCTAGGGTCAGGACCTATTGATTGCACGGGCGTGACAGAGGCTCAAAAGGCTCGTGGCAAGGCGGACGTGCAGGCAGGTAGCGGTGACTACCTGCCAAACGGTCAACGCAGCCACGGGGCTTTT
>Ga0157380_10001006_pt1 | contig 17933 bp, 19 predicted proteins | sample S35metaG_FD_119757 | JGI IMG/M metagenome (GOLD analysis project Ga0157380, IMG submission 119757) | Switchgrass rhizosphere microbial communities from Kellogg Biological Station, Michigan, USA - S3-5 metaG | ecosystem: Host-associated > Plants > Roots > Rhizosphere > Soil | place: USA... | reverse complement strand
TACTAAATCAAATTAGTCATATGGCCACTTTCCAGTGGCCTTTTTTATTTATTTTCCTTTGAATTGCATTTCGAGCGGAAATGGAGTATATTTATTTCAGTTTTCATCCTGATTTATGTTGACGTGAATTGTGTGACTATCCCTGGAGAGAGAGATTTTGGACACAAATTTTTTCAATTATTCACTAACTTAAATCAAAGTAACAATGAAAAAGCTGCTTGTAGTAATCTCCTTAGTTCTCTCCGGATATGTAGGCTATTCCCAAGAATTTGGGGTCCGTTTTGGGGAAGTTCTTGGAAATAATGTCGCCCTAGACATGGTATTTCGTAGCGGGGATTTTAATCGTATCCATGCCGATCTTTCTTTTGGAAATGATGTTGGTCTTGAAGTTTTATGGGACCTGGTCTATCGGCCTTTAGGGGGTGAAGCCTTCAATTGGTACCTGGGTGTAGGCCCTTCTATGTTATTTAGTGATCCTTTCCTTTTTGGCATTAGCGGAGAGGTGGGTCTTGAATATCGTTTTGCAAGTATCCCTATTGCGGTTGGTGCGGACTGGCGTCCCACACTCTTCTTAGTCGAAGAGACTGAATTTGAAACTGGCGGATTTGGATTTAACATCCGTTTTGTCTTTGGAGGAGGAGGAGGAGACATGCAATAAAGTATGATCTAATCACATCTTGTAAACGGCCACATTCCAGTGGCCGTTTTTTTTATACAAATTTCGACGAAAAAGTTGCGCAGTTAAGTGGCTTCGTATATTTTTGCAGTCAAATAGCTGCATAATGGAATTACGAAGAGATGTCTTTCAGGCCATCGCTGATCCCACCCGGAGATCAATCATCGCCTTGGTTGCCCTGCAAGCAATGACTCCCACAGCCATAGCCGAGAATTTTGACTCCTCCAGGCAGACTATTTCCAGGCATATCCAGATCCTCACCGAGTGTGAGCTGCTTGAGCAGGAGCAACAAGGCAGGGAGATTTACTATCACATCAATGCCAAGAAAATGAAAGAAGTAGCTGATTTTATTGAGCCATTCCGCAAGTTCTGGGATGAGCGCTTTGACAAGTTGGAATCCATCATGAAGAAATACAAAACAAAAAAATAACCATGGAGCGTAAAACAAAGATCCATGCCGAAGACGGCAAGCAGGAAATTCAGATCACCAGGGAATTTGAGTTGCCAGTAGAATTGCTTTTTAAAGCATACACTGATCCTGAAATTGTGGAGCAATGGATGAGTACCAAAGTGTTGAAGCTGGAAAATAAACAACACGGCAGTTGGCAATTTGAAACATCCGATCCTAAAGGAAATGTGGTTCTTAAAATGAATGGGACCATTCATGAATTTGCAGTGGACCGTAAGATCACCCGTACTTTTGAAATGGAGAATTCACCTTTTGATGTACAACTTGAGTTCCTGGAGTTTGAAAAACTTTCAGATGATACCAGCAGGCTCAATATGCATATTGTGTTTCGATCCATTGCGCTCAGGGATCAATTATTGCAAATGCCATTTGCGCAAGGCCTCAACATGGCGCATAACCGCCTTCAGGATATTGTAAACCATCTTAAATAAGACAATCATGAAAAAGAGGGACAAAATCATCTATTGGATTTCTACGGTATGGCTTGCTGCAGGCATGCTGGCCACCGGGGTACAACAATTAATGAAAGTACAATTGGAAGGTGCACTTTCACCGCCTGGAGTTTATGGCATTATTCAATTGGGCTACCCTGTCTACGTGTTAACCTTGATTGGGGTCTGGAAATTATTGGGGGTGGTGGCTCTGCTGATACCCAAATACGCATTAGTCAAGGAATGGACGTATGCAGGCATTTTCTTTCTGTTGACAGGAGCAATTTTTTCACATTTGGCAGTAGAACATCCAGCGGCCGAACTATTTCCTGCCGCATTCCTCCTGGTCCTGACCATACTATCCTGGTATTTCAGACCACCGAGTAGAAAAACCACAATGGCTAATCCATAATGGATAATGATTGTTATATAAAAATGTATTGTTTCGCTCCAAACTAAATAACCTTTAAGAAACATAATATCATGGCAAAGAAAGCAGCATCTAAAAAGGAATCATCTTCTGACAATCACGAAGAACTCCTCGGCGTATTGAAGACTCGTTTTCAGAAAAACATGAAACGCCATAATGGGTTAACATGGGAAAAGGTCGAAGCAAAACTCTTAGCGAATCCTAAAAAGCTTAAGTCGCTGGATGAAATGGAACTCACCGGTGGTGAACCCGATGTAGTGGGCTATGATAAAAAGACTGGGGAATTCATTTTTTATGATTGTGCCGAAGAAAGCCCAAAAGGACGTAGAAGCACTTGTTACGATCATAAAGCACTTGAGTCAAGGAAGGAACACAAACCAGAAAACAGTGCTATCGAGATGGCCGCTGACATGGGTATCGAAATATTGACGGAAGAGCAATACAGAGAATTGCAGGAGCTTGGAGAATTCGATCTTAAAACTTCAAGTTGGGTTTGGACACCACCCAATATCCGGAAACTTGGTGGTGCGCTCTTTTGTGATCGTCGCTTTGATACGGTCTTCCTGTATCACAATGGTGCGGAATCATACTATGCCGCGAGAGGATTCCGTGGTTCACTGCACGTTTAGTATTACCAATTCCATCGCTTGACTATTGAAGCGGAATTCGTTATCTTCAAGACGAATAACAGAAGGGTCACTTCCTGAACGCCACACACATGCAGTCTCCATCAAATCTGCATACTCGCAACATATTATCTTGAAATCAACTAAATGATCATGCCATGATTCAGGTTGCCATCGTGGAAGATGACAAAGAGATCCTTCAATCTCTAATAAACTTATTATCGGTGGACAACGACATTGTCGTAACGAACACATTTTTATCTGCTGAAGCTTTTATCTCTGCATTCCCTGATATACATATGGATGTTGTGCTGATGGACATTGGCCTACCACATAAAAGCGGCATCCAGACTGTGGCTGAGATGAAACCCAGGCGCCCCAATGTTCAATATGTGATGTGTACGATCTATGATGATGATGAGAAGATCTTTAATGCCTTATGTGTAGGGGCTACCGGTTACCTCTTGAAGAACACTTCAGCTTCAGAAATCGCGGAAGCTATCAAAACTGTTTACCAAGGCGGTTCGATGATGTCAGCCACGATTGCACGCAAAGTGGTACAATCCTTTCAAAACCGGAAAATACAGTCTAAAGATTTAGAAAATTTAACCCCACGCCAATGGGAAATCCTGAATTTCCTGGACCAGGGATATCGCTATAAAGAGATCGCCGAGAAAATGCATTTATCCTTTGAGACCATCAGAACATACTGTAGAAATATTTACGATGTATTGCAGGTGCATTCCAGGACCGATGCGCTGAATAAAGTTTTTCCGAAAAAGTAAGTCGCGCTTATTAGCATGCATCCACTTTTGTGGATAGTAGCACAAGTAGGGGAGGTTTACTTTTGATGCCAATCGCTAAAGGTATTTACCATGAAACTACTTTTCCAACAACATGCAAGTCATGCAGGTATATTGCTAAGCCTTTTTTTATGGATCGGCAGCCCTGTTGCTCAAGCTCAACATAAAAGTGCTGCAGATACCATCGCTCATCTGCTGAGAACACAAAAACATCCTACCCAATTATGTGATGAGCTGATAACCTTAGGGACATATTATTGGAACATTGGTGATATTGAAAATGCGCAATTGACAGTTAATAAAGCGAAAGAGCTGGCTGAAAAAAGTAATTATGATAAAGCCATCTATGAGGCTCTTTCCATTTCGGGAGCGATCAGCCTCAGAAAAGGGGATGTCACCAATGCAGCCAGGCTTGCCAATGAATGTCTGACCCTGGCCACCAAAAATCAGAATGAATATGGTGCTAACAAAGCAAATTACCTGCTGGTCGTCATGGCCTATCAGCATAACGATATGGATTCCGTCATTTCGCTTTCAAAGCGTGTACTGGATGCACCACATGTCATTTATGATAGCATTACCCTGCCAAGATTCATGACGATGTTGGCAAATGCATACTTAGCCCTTGGGAATTTAAACCAGGCAAGCAGGTATTATCTCGAAGCCCTGGATATCGCTGATAAAACTAAGAGTGAGCCCCTCCAAGCAGTTTGTATTGGAAATCTTGCACTTATCAATTTTGATTTAAAGAACTATCGTGAAGCCTTGAAGTTTCAGCATAAAGGACTTCTTATAGCTCAAAAAAATAACCAGGTCAGGGAAGAGGCCAGTAGCTATCTCGGGATAGGAAGTATTTATAAAAACCTTGTCCTGATGGATTCAGCGATCTATTTTTATAGAAAAGCGCTTCCACTTTATCAGCAATTGAATGGCAGGGGAGATATAGCCATTGTCAATACCAATCTTGGTGGATTGCTGGTGTACATGAACCAACTAGATAGCGGCATGTATTACCTGAATAGTGCTAAGAGTGATTTTATCCTGCTGAAGGATACCATCAATATGGCCAACAATGCATTGGCGATGGGCGATGCCATGAGAAGAATGGCAGATTCAAAAAAAGATCGATCGTATTTACAGAAAGCGTTACAAGAATTGCTCATCTGCCAGGAATTAGCGGAATTGAAATCATTGAAGATTTAAAGATGAATTGTTATTATCAATTGTCATCCCTGTATGATGCTTTAGGAAATACCGATAAAGGATTCGAATTTCTAAAAAGATATACGTTGATCAGTGATTCCATCCGATCGAAGGAGTATACCGGACAGATCGCTGAGATGCAAACCCGGTATGAGACAGAGAAAAAGGAAATAGAGATCACCAAGCTCAATGCTGAAAAGCTGTTGGGGGACGAAAAAATCGCCAGGCAAAAAACATTTAATTACTCCATGATAGCCATTGCAGGGTTGCTCCTGATTTCAGGATTCTCTATTTTCAGAAATATTCAGAAGAAACGAGTGATTGAAAGGCAAGTGGCTATTCTCGAAAAGCAAAATGCGATTGAAAACATGCGCAGCAAAATTGCCAGCGATGTGCATGATGAAATGGGCGCTAATCTGACCAGGCTAGGGTTGAATGCCCAACAGCTCTTACACAGCCCTGTTGTTCCTGAGAAGGAGAAACAATTGGCTGAAAAAATGTCATTGCAATCCAAAGAGATCATCACCGGAATGCGCGAAATCATCTGGTCCAGTAATCCGGCCAATGACAACCTCAAAAGCATGCTGGGCTTTATGCGTCAATATATAGACCGATTTTTTGATGGAACCAACATACGACCTATTGTCAATTTCCCTCATGATGCCGGTGAAATAGAGCTGCACCCAGAAGTGAGAAGGAATTTATTCCTGATCCTGAAGGAATCCTTAAATAATGCTGTCAAACATTCTGACAGCGACCGGATAGAAATTGACTTCGAAAACGAAAACGATCGATACAATCTAAACATCACAGATTATGGCAAAGGCATAGAGGATAAGCCAGGTGATGATTTCACCAATGGCATACGTAATATGCAAATGCGGGCCGAACAAATCCAATCGATATTCAAATTGGTCACCTTTCCCGGTAAGGGAGTGCAGATTTCAGTAGCGGGTAAGCTCTATTAAAGCCCTAGTCAATCTTTTCCGGTTTTTCATTTCCCCACAAAAGTGGATTGTACAGGCCTTGAGCTTGCATTTATTTTGCCACCGCATTATTAAATGCACTTAACCATTTAAACCTAATTGAAAATGAAAAACGTAAGTATGATTGGTCTTTTTGTATTGCTTTTTGCAGCCTGCCAACAAGACGCTAATGAATTGGCAACTCCTCTCTCCCAAGGGCCAGTCGCCAAAAAATCCCAGTCCACCCGTGAATTCAGGGGAAATATTGCTTCTTCCGTCAACACGGATCCATCCATTCCGCTCACTGCTTGTTCAGGTGACATACCAGAATTTGGTGTTCCAGATCATCTTTTATCCGGTCAGGCAATACACATTGGTAATTTCAACCCAGCGCTCAGCACCTTGCATCATGATGAATGTAACACTAGCGTAACTACTATGTTACTCACTACGGCAGTCAGTGGTCAACTCGCAGCGGCCAATGGTGATTTAATTTATTATTCAGGTGATGATGACATTGATATCTCCGCACTCCTGACTCAATCAGGTACCTCAGGAAGTATAAACGGGACATGGACCATCGACGGTGGTTCGGGAAGGTTTGATGGAGCATCAGGTTCTTTCACGATCACTGGAGTGGTGGACTTTGTAACAGGTACGTTTACAGCTGTTGCAGAAGGCACCATTACCTTTTAAGCAAGGCAATGCAAGCTTTATAAATACCCCTTAGATAACCTCGGAGTTGGCTGGATGTCAACTCCGAAGTTATTTTTAGTACCTTTAGATGACTTAATTTAAAGGAGAAATAGAAAAAGTGTACCTATGAAAAGCATGATGGAAAAAGTAATCTTATGCAGTGCTATCGCACTTCTTACTGCCTGTGAGCCAAAGCAAGCAGAGCCTGTAGTCGTGGATAAAGAACAAGTTAAAAAAGAGATCCAGGCTAAGGAAGATGAATTTGCCGCACTTTATAATGGCTCAGAAGTGAAGGATATCGGTTATTATGCTGATGATGCGATCACCTATTTTCAAAACACGGCACCTTTAGTTGGGAAGGCAGCCATTGTGGAATTTTTAAAAGCCGATTTAGTGGGAAATACTAACAAGATTTCCTTTAAGACCACTGAGGTTTTTCCTTCCAATGACGGAAATCAGGTTGTTGAAATCGGGTATTTTACGGTTGTAGACTCTACGAATGCACCCATCAATACAGGCAATTACATGAGTCTCTTTGAGAAAAGAAACGGTAAATATGTTTGTGTGAGAGATATGAGTGCTTCGGACAAACCAGTGGAATAAGCTCGAATGCGTTTTTTAACGCCTTCTTCCACCGCCGCCTCCGCCACCACCTCTTGACATACCTCCTCCACCACCGCTATAGCCGCCTCCGCCTCTGGATGCACCGCCATAACTGCTGCCACTAGACATGTTACGCGAAGCGCCCATCGAAGATGAAGATGATGGTCGTGATGCTGAAGACGATCCTGTAGAAGGACGTGGAGCTGTAGACGCACCACTTGAAGGTCGACTACTTCCAGACGTCCCTGTAGAGGGTCGGGCCGCAGCAGATGATCCAGTGGAGGGTCGAGTCGATGCTCCGGTAGAAGGCCGTGTTGAAGCGGACGCTCCTGTAGAAGGACGGTTTGAAGTCCCTGCAGAAGGCCGTGTAGATGCCCCGGTAGAAGGACGGTTTGAAGTCCCTGCAGTAGGTCGTGTAGAGGCACTGTTGTTTTTATAACCCCCATTAGCTCTATTGTTGGCCACGGTATTGGAGTTATTTCTATTATTAATATTGTAGTTGTTAAAATTATTATTGTTAACGATCACTGTGGAATGACCATAACCTCCATACCCGTGGTGATGATGATGGTAATGGTTACTTGCATAGATACCAAACGATATCACTGCAAACGTGGCAAAGTAGGGAGGGTAATACCCATAATGATAAGGTGGATAATAAGGCACATACGCAGGGGAATAGACATACTGCACGATAGGTGCAGATTCTACTACAACCACTTGTGTGGTTGCTGGAACAACCACAGTATCAGGGTCGTCACCCGTATACCCAGGATTAGGGGTGTTACCCGGAACTGTTTTATCTTGAGGTTCAACGATATAATCTTTACCATATAAATCCTTATCGCCCACAATTTGCAATGAAACCTTTTTCTTATCATCCTTTGATAAAAGGATCACCGCTACATCCTGTTTTTCTTTCTCAGTAACATCCACTTGCAGAATAAAAGTAAAATCATCATCTTTTTGTTTCGTGTCGACCTTGATGAAATCCACTTTTTTATCCAGGTTTAAATCGAGGTTATTGATCCCCGTTTTTTCAAGGTTCAAGTCTTTCTCAAAATCTTCAATCGTCTTTGATTTCTGGAAAAGATCCAGTACAGCAAATAGGTCCAGGTTATCTCCTGGCAGTCCCAATGTATCTCCCGCCGTAGGATCTTTTTGAGCATATGCAGGCATGCTACACAAGGTTAACACCAGAATTATAATTGATAAAAGGTTGAATTTCATGATCCTATGATTTATAAGCCTTTAAATGGCTATTTAAATTTACGATAAAAAGCCCACGTGGATGGAGGACGTCAACGCTGTGATGGTTAAGAAAATATTAATCTTCTAATTTTCCAACATCATCTCGTAACAAACCATTCATCCGCCCGTTTTAAGGGCATTATCAAAACCAAAACGTATGAAACTGATGAAGATTATTGCAATGATGATGATTGTCCTGGCGGCAAACCTGGTGAATGGCCAATCCATGACCCTGGCCCTCGAAGGAGATGAATGGAAGGAGGTAAAAGAATACCCCGTAAAAGGAAAAGATGGAATATTCAAAAAGGAGAGCCTCACCTTTGGTGATTATAAGACTGTAGCCGTAGATCGCTCATGGACAAAAGGCCATGAAGTGACATCCGGTTTGACATACGGAGTGCCTACCGATGAGTTTTATAAAAAACTAATCACCACTGATCATATTCAGAAAAAGCAAACACTTTATTTCTCCCTTGGTGATGGCGAAGGTCATCAAAGCCAGGCCTATTGTGCTACCGAACTAAAGGTTAAAGATTTTAATATCGGAAACAGCGATGTTCATGCTTTCAACTTATGGTTGGACCTCGTAGGGCCAGGTGTTGAGTCCTCAAATATGTCATACTCTAAAATTTACGATGGTGAGTCGGGAGTAGGATGGGATTTAATGATCGACAACGAAGCCTCACAAGCACAGCCGAAAAAGTATGTTGGATACCTTGCTAAAAGCACTACCGAATACTATACCGTTACACCAGCGTCTAAAGTGAAAACTAAAAAGGGCAAAACAGGCAGTATGCCTTTCGGTTCAGCCGGGTATTCGATCAGGAACAAAGAAGGCAAAGCTGTCGCGGCAGTATCCATCATTGAAAATGGTGTGATTTACCTGATGGATACAAATCCAACAGAACGCCTGCTCCTGGCCACAGCCTGTACCTCATTGCTGCTCAGGCCAACTGATTTGTAAAAATGAGCCTATTTTTGCGACCTGAAGATTTAAAGACAGGTTAAGCTTATGAAAAAGATAGGGTTGTTATTAGTCATGGTACTGGCGAGCTATGCAGTTATGGTGAGTTGCAAGGAGGACAAAAGCAAGGTAGACTTAGTAAAACTGAAATATTTATTGGTCAGCGAATGGAAATTAACCGAGTGGAACTTGTTGCCTGAAATGATGATTTCCGATTCCGTAAAAGCAGAGATGATGAAAAATGCGAAGATGGAATTTACGGAAGACAACAAATTCATTTTTACAGGACTTAGCTCCGTTCCCCTCACCGGGACATATAAATTATGGGAAAGCGGAAAAACATTGACGTTAAAGCCCGACAATGGTGGGGAATCCTACAACCATTCCATCCTTGAACTGACAGATGTAAAATTGTCGCTGCTTGATCCAAATGGAAATAACCTGATTTGTACGCATTAGGTTTCTTCTCAACTTTGCTAATACTTTAGTGTTTACTTCGAACAACCCTAAATTTATTTGATCCATGCGGTTATTCGGAAGAGAGAGACTTGCCAGGTTTGGAAAGAAGCCATCGGGTGCACGACTTGTTCGTATCAAAAACTCTCCCAATTACCGGGATGGAGCATTTCAAAATCAAAGTGAGACACCCAATCTTACGGACGGCGCTAATTATGCCAAGGTAATGAAGGAGTTTATGTTTGGACGGCCCGAAAGGTCTGCTCCGAAAGGCTCAATTCCTTCTGTAAAGACTAACCTTCTTACACTCGATCCAAAGGAGAATTGTTTGGTGTGGTTTGGCCATTCCTCCTATTTTATGCAGCTGGATGGAAAACGCATTCTAGTTGATCCTGTATTAAGTGGATCAGCCTCTCCATTTTCATTTCTGACAAAGGCCTTTAATGGAACAGACCGTTATACTGTTGAAGATTTACCGGCGATCGATTACTTATTTCTTTCTCACGATCATTATGATCATCTCGATTATAAGACCATCCTTAAACTTAATGCCAAAGTCGATAAAGTCATAACTGGTCTTGGTACCGGGTCTCACCTTGAATATTGGGGATACGATAAGGACAAGATCATAGAGAAAGATTGGAATGAACAAGTTCAATTGGATCCTGGCTTTATGGTTTCAACTGTTCCTTCCCGTCACTTTTCAGGGCGATTATTTAAAAGAAACCAGGTGCTTTGGACATCCTTTGTATTGCAATCTCCAACGATGCGTATTTTTATTGGAGGTGATAGCGGGTATGATAAGCATTTTGCAGAAGCCGGGAATAAATTTGACGGCTTTGATTTAGCTATCATGGAAAATGGCCAGTATAATAAACACTGGAAACATATTCATTTGATGCCTAATGAGATTCTGCAGGCAGCAAAGGAATTAAAAGCAAAGCGAATATTTCCTGTACATTCTTCCAAATTTGTACTGGGTAATCATGCCTGGGATGAACCTTTATCCCTAATCACCGAGAACAACAAAACAGAAAAGCTAAACATCATCACACCGATGATTGGTGAAAAAGTGGATTTGAATAATCCTGCGCAGGAGTTTTCCCAATGGTGGAAAGGAGTGGAATAGTGGCCATTATTTCATCCAGATCCTTAAAGTTTATAAAACCTAATTACTGCTTTGCTATTTTAGCCATGCTTATAGTTCCTTCATGCAATACTTTAAGGAAATATAATCCTGCCGGTAGATGAGCAATATTTAATTCATTTTCTTCCACAATCCTGCTCATCAAAACTTGTCCTGTAATGTCCATCAATTCTATTTGATGAGCAGACCATTTTTCATCTCCATGGATAAAAGAAAATTGACCTGTTGTAGGATTAGGATATATTTCTAGTACAAGAGCATTGACTTCAGGATCAACGCTTGTTCCTATCAATTCTTCATCTGTGAGTTGTGCAACATTAAATGTTCCACCAGGCCCCAGGAAGAAATCTCCACCAACAAAAACGTTCTGATCTTGAATGGCAATCGTCCAGGCAGGTTCCAGAAAAGGCCAATTGTTCATGTTGACCCATTCATGACCATCCCATTTAAGTACGCCATCCTGATATGCGGCAGCATAGAGCACCTGCCCACTGATTGCGATATCAGTTATTTCACCCAAAAAGGTTTCTGGGCTCTGGCCGAGACTCTTCCATTCAACACCATTCCACCTAGCTACCAATTGACTGAATACGCCGCCGGCATAAATTTTATTGTCATTTACTTTAATCGAGGTTACACCATTGTCTAAACCACTGCCAATAGCCTTCCATTCTTGACCATCCCATCGTGCAATAAAATCGGCATTTTCATTTCCCCCTGCATTGAAAAACCAACCCCCGGCATATACATTCTCATTGTGTATGGTTATCACGTTTACATCGTAGTTAAGGCCATTGCCTAGGCTATTCCATTTTTCTCCATCCCACTGGGCGATATGATCGGTGTACCCATCTTCACTGTCAAATTTTCCGCCGGCGTATACAAGATTACCATCGACAGCAATGGTATGGACAAATCCATTTAAGGGACCACCGAGAGCATTCCATTTAATACCATCCCAATAGGCAATATAATCTGCGTTTGGATCGCCCCCCGCATCAGTAAATGCACCTCCAGCATATACTTTACCATCCGCAAAGGCAATCGCATAAACTTCATTATTCAGACCCGGACCAACGGCATGCCAGTTAATCCCATCCCACCAGGCGATATAATCTGCATCATCATCACCTCCTGCATTTGTAAATTTTCCACCGGCATAGACATCATAGAGTCCGGGCGCATCAGCACCATGAGGTTCAATACAGTAGACAAGATCATTTAATCCAGGTCCAAGAGCATACCAGGATTGTGCTGTAGAAGTAATGTTGGTAAGTGGAATCACCATCATTAAAAAGTGAATAGTTTTCATGATGATTTTAGTTTGGTATGTGGGTTACAAAATCGGTTGGGCCGTTGATGTATGCGGCTGATTCAGGCAGACGGCCAAACATTCCAATAATATACAAAAATATTCGAAATACAGGCTAAGAAACCTGAAGTTTCCTCCCTGATCTGGATCGTTCGATCATTGCAAAGGTTGATTCATCCTTCTATTTCACCCTCTCCTCATGTCAAAATTGCCCTGGCGCTTGACAAGAGATAGTTTTGAGGTATTCAAACAGCATTAAAAAAATTCAATTATGAAACACTTTCCATTTGCACTAACCATATTGATCGGAATTTCTGGTCTTTTTAGCCTGGCATCCTGTTCCAATTCAAATGATGATAATGCTGACCTTCAGCAAACGGTAGTGGAGAATAATGTAAAGTCAGGTGAATGGCGAATTACCTCCTTTATTGATTCCGGAAAGGATGAAACTTCAGACTTCTCTGGGTTTGCCTTTAGTTTCGGAAGCAATGGAGCGCTGACTGCAACAAATGGCAATGTTAATTACAATGGAACCTGGAGCGTTACAAACAATGATAGTAATGATGACAACCCTGACAACGATCTTGATTTTAACATCTTATTTAACCTTAATAACCAGTTTGAAGATATCAGTGAAGATTGGAATATCGTTTCTCAATCATCTACTCGCATCGAGTTAATCCACATCAGTGGTGGAAATGGTGGAACAGATTACCTGACGTTTGAAAAGATGTAGTCGGTTTCATGGCTTGTTGCACTGAGTATGATAAGAGTGGTTTTCATATGAGGTATCCCTGGTGTTGTTGAGTGCATTTTTAGGGTACCATTTACAGGAGCGCATTCGCCATGAATGCGCTCTTGCCTATTATGGAAGTAGCTGATTCATTGATTCCATGATGTTATTTGATTTGGCAGGAGATTATTTCTATATTGATTGTCTTCAGTAAGGATAGCGGCAGAATACTGATTTATCAGTATCGAGCAGGTAAGGCTTTCTGACGTGCTTTGTAAAATGGTAAATATGCGCTCTTCTCCTGGTGAAGCTGTATCCATTTTGAAAAATGACCATAAGACCATCCGTGCATGGGCTATGTACGATTGGGCGAATTCGGCTTATGCCCTGGTCATTGTGTTCGCGATATTTCCGGCTTACTACAATGAGATCACTGCGGTAAATGGAAACTCGACTATTCAAATCTTTGGATGGAGTATAGTAAATACCGCAGCATATTCCATCAACCTCGGCCTGGCCTTTGGGATTGTAGCCTTGATTTCTCCCTTACTCTCTTCTATTGCAGATTACAATGGTAACCATCGGGCTTTCATGAAGTTTTTCTGCTACATGGGTGCTCTGGGATGTATGTCTTTGTTTTTCTTTTCCGATCCAAAAGATGTGCATCTTGCCTTACTAGGTATGTTGTTTGCCACAGTGGGGTATTCGGGGAGTATTGTTTTTTATAATGCCTATCTCCCTGCTATAGCCACAGAAGACCGACAAGATAAAGTGAGTGCGCGGGGATATGCCTTTGGATATATTGGCGCTACTACCTTATTGATCCTCAACCTGGCTTTTATTTTAAATCGCGAAGCCCTCGGTGTTGAAGATGGCACCTTATTACCCAGACTATCTTTTCTCTTGACAGGATTATGGTGGCTGGGATTTGCCCAGATTCCTTTTCGGGTGTTGCCTAAAGGATTGTATGCCCCAAAACCTAAAGGGAAGAACCTCTTGAATGGGTATATGGAGTTATTGAAAATATGGACCCTCCTCAAAGAGCAACGACGGCTGCGTACGTTTTTGTTTAGTTTCTTCTTTTACATCATGGGTGTACAGACCGTGATGTTTATGGCATCATCGTTTGGAGATAAAGAAATACACCTCAGCATCACTCAGCTGATCATCACCGTTTTACTGCTGGAATATATCGGGATTGGTGGTGCATTCCTGTTTGCCTGGATATCTAAAAAAATAGGGAATGTCAGAGCTTTGATGATTGCAGTTACGGCCTGGATTTTTATTTGTGCGGGAGCCTTTTTTATCATCACCCCTTTGCATTTTTATATCGTTGCGTTTTTTATCGGTACGGTCATGGGGGGCATACAATCCTTGTCCAGGTCTACTTACGCCAAGATGATGCCGGAGACCGGAAATAATGCAGGTTACTTCAGCTTTTATGATGTGTGTGAAAAGACAGCGATGATGTGTGGCCTGATCATGTTTGGCACACTCGATAATCTTACTGGCAGTATGCGCAATTCCATCTTTGCCCTGGCACTTTGGTTTGCGATAGGCTTGATCCTATTATGGATGGTACTGCGCATTAAACCTTCTACACAACCTCTCCCGGCATAATGGATAAGAAACAACATGTGAGCATACCACAGGAAGGTGAAAATCCGGAGCACATCCTTCAAAAAATCCGGGAGATGAAACAAGCTGATGTAGCCTGGAAAGAAGGGAAGGTTTGGAGCCTCGTTTATTTTGCAGATGAAGAGCATGACCAATTGCTCAAGGATGCTCATGCAGAAATGTTCAGCACCAATTATCTCAATCCTTTTGCTTTCAAAAGCCTGCAACGCATGGAGCAGGAAGTTGTCCACATGGCGGCGCATATGTTGCATGGTGATGAACATACTGTGGGAGTGATGTCATCTGGAGGAACAGAAAGCATACTACTGGCCATGTATTGTTACAGGCAGCGTGCGCGAAAACTTCATCCTCGTATCACTAAACCGGAAGTAGTGTTGCCGGCATCCATACATCCTGCTTTTGATAAGGCTGCAGAATTGTTTGGTTTGCAACTTCATAAAATACCGGTTGATCAGGATAAACGAGTGAATGCAGCTGCTTATGAAAAATACATCAACCCGAATACCATTTTATTAGTCGCTTCAGCTCCTAGCTATCCACATGGAGTCATGGATCCTATCGAGAGCATAGCGGCTTTGGCTTTGAAACATAAACTTCCTTTTCATGTAGATGCATGTATAGGAGGTTTTATGTTGCCATGGGTTGAAAAACTTGGATATCCTGTCGATCCATGGGATTATAGGGTCAATGGAGTGACTTCAATATCTGCGGATATACACAAGTTTGGTTTCGGAGCAAAAGGCTCATCCCTGCTGACCTATAAAAGCATGGAATATCTGAAGCATCAGTTTTTTGTGACTACGGATTATCCTGGTGGTATATATATATCACCAACCTTACTTGGAACCAAAGCGGGCGGGCCAATAGCTGCGGCATGGGCTGGTATAAAGCATCTTGGTGAAAACGGATATATGGCCATTGCTAAAAAGTTAATGGATGGTTTCCAAAAATTACAAGACGGCTTGTTGGCTATACCTGAAATTATGGTCATTGGTAAACCTGTGATGAACCTTATATCATATACTACATCTGGAGGAGATCCGGACATCTTCGTAGTTGCAGATCAGCTGGAAGAAAAAGGATGGATGGTGGAGCGACAACAGTTTCCGGATAGTATTCACTTGACGATACTGCCTACAAATGTAGATGCAATAGATATATATCTAAATGATCTTAAAGCAGCCTTGATGTTTGCACAGGAACATCCTGAGGACTCGGCCAAGGGGAATGCTGCGATATACGGAATGATGGCAAGATTACCTTTCAGAGGCATGGTCGAAAAATCTGTGAGAAAGATTATGCAGGACATGTATGCAAGAGGGGAGAGCATTACGGAAGATGAAGGCGAGCAGAAAGAGTTGATTGTACAAAGGCCGCATTGGATTGGAGCAGCTAATAGCATTCTGGCTGCATGGTCAAGATGGAAGCAACGGATACGAAAGAAACCTTTGCATTTCTTCTTCCTGATTTCATTTAGTTTTTTGTTTTGTGAAAGCATATTGTCCCAACCTTATGTAGACCCTATCCAAGTGAGGTATATGAATGCTTTTCGAAGTAAGCAAACTCCTGCAACCCCTTTCTCGCATTTGTGGATTGGAAGTGATCTTCCAGTCAGGTTTAAAGGAGGTGCTATTCTTCTTGCCAGTCCGTATTATGAACAGTGGACGATTGATTCAGCCTCTACTGAAGAAATCTATCCGGTTGTTCAAAGTTTAGCTTTGCCAATCGGGATGATCATGCCGATTAAGGATTCTAAATGGACGGTGACGGTGATTCCTATTATTCGCTCAAATGGTGAAAAACTGTTCGCCGACAATACCTTTCAGTTTGGTGGCGTAGCCTTAGCCGGATATGCAGTTAAACCGAAGCAGAAATTCAGGCTTGGTGTATATGCCAATGCGGAGTTCTTCGGCTTATTTGTGATACCATTACTTGGGGTGGACTGGCAGATCGATGAAAAAAATTATTTGTTTGGTGTTTTGCCTGGACGACTCACCTTTGAACATAAGTGGAATGAGCGATTTTATGGCGGGGCTACCTTCCGCGCACCTACTTCGAGTTACAGGCTTTCCGATGGATCATTCATCCGTTTGGATGATAACCAGCTTTCCTTGTTTGTTGATTTCTATGTTGCCAAGCAATTCTGTGTCACGCTGGAGCCTGGATATGGAGTTGTGAGACGGTTACGGACGGGGGTGAATACGGATGAGTATCTGACTAAGGTAAAATGGGGGGATGGGATGTTCCTCAAGCTGTCTGCATCGTACCGCATCAGGCTTGACTAGCGTCAAGCACAAATGGGCAGAAGGGCAGAAGGGCGGAAAGGCAGAAAGATGAAGGCTTACGCAAAGGAATGATTGGAATCTTAGTTAAGCTTCGACTTGAACCTTTACTCCCTTGATCCTTTGATCCCTTGTGATCCCTTGATCCCTTGATCCTTTGATCCTTTGATCCTATATTGTTGTAGGCATCGATCGCTCCAAGATGATGTCGTCGTTGGGATTTTCATCCCAGGTAAACTCGTAGACACGTCGGACGATTTTTCCGTTGTCGCCGTGGGTGAATCCGGTGACCACTTCAAATTTGAATCCTAGTTTTTCGAGGACAGTACGGTTCCAGGTGGCTTGTTTGGAGTCAGGAGGGACTAGTTGTTGTAAGATCGTCCGGTTGTTGTGGAGGACCTGGTCGACCGAGTAGGCGATATCGGATTTCCGGTGGAGGTTGTGAAAGCTATTCTTACATGCTAGTGAGCAGAAAAGCTTGTCAGTCCTCCCATAGAAATAACTTTGGCAATGGGGACACTGCTTTTTCATTAGTTACAAAAGGGTTTATGCAATTCAAATATGTTAATAATATTTGAATAAAACACGTTTTTAAACGATTAAAAATTGTTTAAACACCTAAAAACGATTAAGATCTTTAAGGATAGGGGGTTTTGCAGTACAATTAGATATAATAACACACCTTTATCGGAGCAAATTTTATAGAAAGATTAGTCATACTATAGTATTAGACACCAAAGAGTAATCTTAGTTAACCCTTTAAAGAAATCATTAAACCCAATTCATAACCACCAAGGCTTGTTTTCGATCTGAAAAACTGGATTTTACGATCAGTACCATTTCAGAAAGTTTGAAGTCTCCAAAACCCCCCAACATGAAACCACAACTACTTTATCCTTTGTCGAGACATTAGCAGGCCATTGTCTGCTATGGAAGGGATCCACGACTACACCACAAGGATTCTGATTTTCCCACTTTGAGATAACCCATTTTCCACACTAACAGAGCGACCCGTTTTCCCAAAAAGTATTTGGGATGAACGAACAGTACATGCCATTCATCTCTGGTCTATTGACCGGTATATGATTAGGTACTTACTAATTACATGCATTTCTCGCCAATTGGCTGGATGATAGTAACAAGTTATTTAACTCATTTTTTGCATAACTCTAACCCATTTTTTAACCCCCCTTTTTTTATGAAAAAGACGCTAACCCCCTGTTTAGGTTGTTGTAGCGGAATATGCGC
>Ga0157380_10001004_pt1 | contig 17945 bp, 11 predicted proteins | sample S35metaG_FD_119757 | JGI IMG/M metagenome (GOLD analysis project Ga0157380, IMG submission 119757) | Switchgrass rhizosphere microbial communities from Kellogg Biological Station, Michigan, USA - S3-5 metaG | ecosystem: Host-associated > Plants > Roots > Rhizosphere > Soil | place: USA... | reverse complement strand
CGGGCAAGGTCACCGTGGGCGACACCGTGGCGGTCTCGAAACGCGACGGCCGGCTCGAGACCACCAAGGTCACGAAGCTCTTCGTGTTCGACGGCCTCGAGCGCATGGACGCGGACGTCGCGGCCTGCGGCGAGATCGTCGCCCTCGCCGGCTTCGACGGGATCCAGATCGGCGAGACGGTCATCTCCGCGACCGACCCCAAGCCGCTGCCGCCGCTCCACATCGACGAGCCTACGATCTCGATGGTGTTCTCCGTCAACACCTCGCCCTTCGCCGGCAAGGAGGGCCGCTTCGTCACCTCGCGCAACATCAAGGACCGGCTGGAGAAGGAGCTGCTCACCAACGTCTCGATCCGCGTCGAGCCCACGCCGTCGGCCGACTCGTTCAAGGTGCTCGGCCGCGGCGAGCTGCAGCTCTCGATCCTGATCGAGACGATGCGGCGCGAGGGCTTCGAGCTCGCGATCTCCAACCCCGAGGTGCTCACGAAGAGCGAGGACGGCCAGCGGCTCGAGCCGCAGGAGCTCTTCAGCATCGACCTGCCCGAGACCTACATGGGCGTGATCCTCGAGAAGATGGCTCTGCGCAAGGGCAAGATGGCGAAGATGGTCAACCACGGCTCGGGCCGCGTGCGGCTCGAGTTCCAGGTGCCGACGCGCGGGCTGATCGGCGTGCGCACGGAGCTCCTGACCGACACCCGCGGCACGGCGGTGATGAACAGCCTGCTCGAGGGCTGGGCGCCCTGGCAGGGCGAGATCCCGCGCCGGCAGACGGGCGTGCTGGTGGCGGACCGCGCGGGCGACACCACGGCCTACGCGCTCTCCCACCTCGAGGATCGCGGCGAGCTGCTGATCGGCCCGGGCACGGCCGTCTACGAGGGCATGATCGCCGGCGAGAACGCGCGCCCGGACGACATGGACGTCAACGTCACCAAGCAGAAGAAGCTGACCAACATGCGCGCCTCGACCGCCGACGAGGCGATCCGCCTCACGCCGCACCGCCAGCTCAACCTGGAGCAGGCGCTCGAGTTCATCGAGCAGGACGAGCTCGTCGAGGTGACGCCCTCGGCGATAAGGCTGCGCAAGCGCGCGCTCGTCGCCAGCCAGCGCACGAAGTGGAAGAAGGAGTAGCTAGCTCGGCCGCAGCCGCCGGCTGAGGGTCGACAGGCTTACCCCGAGCCGCTCGGCGGCCGCCGTGCGGTCGCCTGCCGCCTCGCGCAGCGCGAGCGCGATCGCCTCCTCCTCGGCCCGCTCCGCGGCCCGCTCGCGCACCTCGGCGAGCGGCCCCGAGAGGTCCAGCACGTCGGCGAGCGCCGGGCCCGCGCGCAGGCCGGGCTCGAGCCGCAGGTGCGCGGGCTCGATCGTGGGACCGCCGCACAGGATGGCGGCGCGCTCGAGGCAGTTCTGCAGCTCGCGCACGTTGCCGGGCCAGGTATGGGCGGCGAGCGCGCGCTTCGCCTCGTCGGAGAGGCGCAGGTCCTTGCGGCCCATCTCGCGCGCCAGCCGCTGCAGGAAGGCGTCGGCCAGCAGCGGCACGTCGCGGCGCCGGCGCCGCAGCGGCGGAATCTCGATCGGCATCACGGACAGCCGGAAGAAGAGGTCCTCGCGGAAGAGCTTCTGGTCCACGAGCGCGCGCAGCTCGCGGTTGGTGGCCGCCACCACGCGCACGTCGACGGTCAGCGTCTGCAGGCCGCCGACGCGCTCGAACTGCTTCTCCTGTACCAGCCGCAGGATCTTGCCCTGGAGCGGCAGCGGCATGTCGCCGATCTCGTCGAGGAACAGGGTGCCGCGGTGCGCCAGCTCGGCCTTGCCGATCTTGCGGCCCGTCGCCCCGGTGAAGGCGCCCTTCTCGTGGCCGAACAGCTCGTTCTCGAGCAGGTTGTCCGGGATCGCCGCGCAGTTGATGGCGACGAACGGGGCCTTGGCCCGCGGCGAAAGCTGGTGGAGCGCCCGGCTCATCAGCTCCTTGCCGGTGCCGCTCTCGCCGAGCAGCAGCACGGTGGCGTCCGTCGCGGCGGCGCGCTGCAGGGCGAGCATCGCCTCCTTGAGCGCCGGGTCTTCGCCCAGGACCCGGGGCAGCCCGTAGCGGCGCTGGTAGTCCTCCTTCAGCAGCACGAGCTCGGTCGCCATGCGCCGCGTCTCGACGGTGCGGTCGAGCAGCAGCAGCAGGTGGTCGGTGTCCACCGGCTTCGTGAGGAAGTCCGCGGCCCCCTGCTTCATCGCGCGGACCGCCTCCTCGACCGTGCCGAAGGCGGTCATCACGACCACGGGCGTCTCGGCGTCGGCGTCCAGCGCCGCCTGGAGTACGTCCAGGCCGCTGCCCACGGGCAGCTTCAGGTCGGTGAGCACGACCAGGTAGCGGAAGGCCGAGAGCTTGCGGCGCGCCTGCTCCGCGTCGCCCGCCTCGTCGACGGCGTAGCCGCGCGACTCCAGGGTCGTCCGCAGCATCGTGCGGAGCGACTCCTTGTCCTCGACGATCAGGATGTCGGCCAAGGAGGGCCGGGGGGCCTCAGCGCTCGGACGAGGGCTTGCGGCGCAGGCGCACGTCCTCGAAGTTCTTGTTGGCCTGCACGAGAGCCTCGCGGGCGCCGGCGAGCTCGGCGTCGGCCGCCTTCAGCGCCTCGCGCGTGCGGATCTCCTCGCCGGTCGCATCGGCCGCGTTGGCCTGGCCGTAGACGTAGGACGGGCTCATCGGGTTGAGCTTGTCGCCGAGCTCCTTGACACGGGCTTCCGCGCCGATCACGGCCGAGCGCGCGCTGTCGACCTGCGCCTGCGCCTGCGCGAGCGCCTGCTGCTGCGAGTCGCCGTCGGTCGCGCCGCCCGGCTGGCGCGACTCGCGCTGGGCCTGGTAGTCGGCCGTATCCGTGGGCGAGGCGGATCCTGGCTGGGCGGCCTGCGAGTCATCCTCGGTCTTCTTGTCCGGGTCCTCCTTGCGGAGGTCGTCGTTGGTGATGACGCGGGTGGTCTTCTTCGGCGCGGTCCGGCGCTTCTGCTTCTCGCGCGCCGCGGCATCGCCCAGCCCTTGCGCGAGCGCCAGGCCGGGAAGGCCGAGCGCGAGCGCCACGAGCAGCGCGCCGCCGGCGAGCGCGCGCTTCACGAACCCGAGCTCTTGGCGGAGGCCTCGAGCCGGGCCGCTCGTGCCGAGATGTCGGCCGCGTCCGGCGCGCGCGGCGCCAGCCGCGCGTATTCGCGGTACGCGGCCGCCGCCTCCGCCGCGCGGCCGCTGCGCTCGTAGAGGCTTCCGATCCCGCGCTGCAGCAGCGGCGCGTCCGGAGCTCGCTGCAGCCCCTCCTGGAGCACCGTCATCGCCTCGTCGCTGCGCCCCGCCGCGAGCAGGCTCTCCGCGAGCTTCCCGCGCGCCACGTCGGCGCCCGGCTGCGAGCTCAGCACCTGGCGGTAGGCCGAGATCGCGCGCTCGCGGTCTCCGCTCTTGTCCGCCGCGTACGCAAGCTGCTGCAGCTCGACGGGGTCGCGCGTGCGGCCCGCGACGCTTTCGAGGAGCGGAAGCGCCTTCGCGTAGTCGCCGCGGTTGTAGTAGATGCGGCCGAGGCCTTCCTCGACGATCGAGGCGCCGGGCTGCGCGACGAGGGCGGCCTCGAACTCGCTGATGGCGTCGTCCACGCGGCCCACGGTCTCGAGGGCCGGTGCGTACTCGGCCCGGTAGGCCGGGTCCAGGCGCGAGGCCTGGTTGTAGCTCTCCACGGCCCCGTCGCGGTCGCCGGTGGTCCAGAGCGCCCTTCCGAGCAGGTGCTGGAACTCCGCGTTGCCCGGGTTCTCGGCCGCCGCCTTCTGCAGGAGGGGGATGGCTTCCGCGAGGTTGCCCTGTCCCGCGAGGCGCCGGGCCGCCTCGACGTCGGCGTTGGAGGTCAGCACGGGGAATGGCTCCGGAGACGCGGCGGCCGGACCGCCGAAGCCGAATACGCCGGGCGTCGGCGGCGGCGAGGGCGGCTGAGCCGCGATGTCTCGGCAGGCCAGAACGACCGTACCGACGGCGACGGCCACCATGACGAACAGCCAGACCGAGCTCGAGTCGCGCTGCGTCCCCTCGGTGAGCGCGGGAACGCCCGTCAGCGTCTGCTGTCGGGAGACGACCTGCGTGTCGGCCGCCTCGAGCGGCTCACCGCAGCGTGCACAGAATTCCCACGTAGTCCTGTTCTGTGCATGGCAAGCTGGGCAGATGATGGCGTTCGCCACGCTTTAAGGATACACCCCAAAGTCAACAAAATCAAGGAGAAAAGGCGGTCCCCCTCCCCCCCGCACGCGGGGAGGAGGGGGGTCCTGCGGCTACTGGCAGACCGTCGAGCCGAACCGGACCGTGGCCGTGGGCTGGCCCACCGTAGGCGGCGCCATGATGATGTTCTGCGTCGCCTGGGTGCTCGGCGACAGGCCCATCGGCGGCGGCGGCTGGACGGGCTGGCCCGTCTTCGAGAGACCCTCGTCCTTCGCGAGCAGCGAGGCGCCCGGCGCGGCCTGCGTCGAGATCGCGACGATGCGGCTGTCCTGGAAGATCTGGTAGGCGTTGCCGAAGGCCAGGTTGTACGCCGCGAGGCCCGACTGCGCTCCGAGCGCGTACAGGATGCTGTCGAAGCTCGAACGGCACGGGAACGGCGGCACCGGAGGCGCGAAGATCGAGTTCGGCCCGTTGAAGCGCGTACCGCCGAAGAAGACCCGCCCGACGACCGCCGTGCCCGTCGAGGCCGTCTCGCTGTACGCCGTCGCCGGCTGCACGGTGCCGCGGAACTGCGGCTGGAACGGGATCACGAAGAGCGACTGCATCGGCGGGAAGACCGAGATGCCGTTCTGCGTGACCGACGGCGACACGGTGAGCGACGTGTCGGAGCCGTCGTCGCGGAAGCCGAAGTTCTTGAACTGGCCCGTCGGGACGGACGCCCGGTTTTCGTTGCCGGAGGTCGTGTAGACGAAGGGCTTCGCGGCCGGATCGTTGGCCGGCAGGCCGAGCAGCGCGTTCGCCGTCGCCACGGGCTGGTCCGTGCCGAGGTCGGCGACCGGCAGCGGCTTGTCCGGCGCGGCCGTCAGGAACTTCCACTGCCGGCCCCAGAGATCGCCGATGTAGACCCGACGGCCCGACGCCGCCGCGACGTTCGGCGAGGGGACGCCTCCCACCGCGTACAGGAAGCGCGAGGCGTTGAAGACCACCGGGTTGGCGACGAGCGAGTTCGCGTACGGCATGCCGCTGCGGGCAATCGTCGGATAGCTGGCCGCCGCGGCCACGTCGACGTCGACGTGCGTGATGATGTCGCCGGTCAGCGGGTCGATGCTGTAGAAGCTCGTGCCCTCGCCGGTCTTGCCGTAGCCCGAGCCGACGTAGAGCACGAAGTCGTTGCCGCTCGGCTTGCGCGTGGTGGCCGTCGCCTTCTTGGTCGCGTCGTCGGCGCGCATCGTCGTGCGGTCGACGAACGCCACGGCGGGCACCGACCAGGTCTCGCCCATCGTCGCGTAGTTGGCGAGGTCGGTCGGCTCGACCGAGTTCGACGGCGTGCCTCCGACCTTGCCGTTCGTGGTGTCGGGGTTGCCGCGGCTCCAGAGGAAGATCGGCATCGTGAGGCTGTCGGTGAGCGAGCGATCCGTGAACATGCCGGGGCCCGTGACGTCGATCGCGGTCAGGTACTTGCCACCCTTGCCGCGGCCGACGAAGAGCACCTTCCGCCAGACGCCCTTGATCTGGCCCAGGCTGACGCCGCCCACGGTCTTGGTGACCAGCGAGTTGTCCGGGTCCGCGGCCGGGCCGGGGTTCGGGACGAAGATGTCGGTGAAGCGGACCGCGCGCGCGATCACGTAGTCGTGCGGGTCGCGCTTCTGCGGGTTGTTGACGTACCGCCTCGCCAGCTTGTCGAGCTGGTCGTAGGGCAGGTAGGCCCACAGCTCCTCGCCGCCGCAGTCCCTGCCCGCGACCTCGGCCGTCGAGCTGCCGCAGGCCGTGCTGATCGCCGTCGCGACGCTGGTGCCGGCGCGGAACGCGTGCAGGGCCAGGTTGGACCCGGTGTAGAGGACGGTCATCACCGGCTTCATCGCGCGCGCGTCGTTGCCGTAGAACACGCGGCCCTGGACCGTGCCGATCGGGTTGTTCTTGGCGTCCCGGTCCGGGTTGCGCAGCCCGAAGCCGGCGCGGATCATCGAGCCCGAGAACGTGGCCTCGCCTTCCGGCTCGTTCGCAGGGTTCGAGTGGTCGCGCGGACCGTCGCGGTAGAGCAGGTACTCCGGCTTCCACGGCGTGGCGTCGGGCGTCTCCTCCTGCGGCGGTCCGACGACGGCCGGCGTCGCGACCGTGGACTCGGCCAGGATGGACGTGCGGGCCACGTAGAGGACGTCGCGCGCCACGTAGGAGCCGGAGCTCCCGGCGACTCGCCTCGGGTTGCCCGAGGCGTCGGTCAGGAACGTGGCGCCGGCGAGGAACGCGAGCAGCGTCTCACGCGCCTCGCGGCGGGCGCGCTGCAGATGCGCGAGCGTGAAGCCGCTCGTCTGCGTCGTCGCGGGGCAGGTGGCGGGCAGCGTCGGAGTGCCCATGCACGCCTTGTAGTCCGTCCGCAGCCTGAGGAACTCGGAGTCGATCGTCGCGCTGTCGGGCGGCAGGCCCATCTCCAGGTCGAACAGGCCCAAGGCGCTGTCGCTGGCCGGAGCGACCGGGCTCGAGACCCCGGACGTCTGCGGAGGCCAGAGCGCGACACGGAACGGGCTCTGGCCCGCGATCAGCTGGTCGATGGTCGGCTGGAAGACGCCGTTCTGGGACGTCGTGAAGATGCGGCGCCGGATGCCGACGCCCGCGCGGGTCGCCACGTTCGTGATGTCGGCGCCGTTCCACAGCATGGAGAAGGTGCACTGGCTTCCGGTCGTGCCGGCCGTGACGTTCAACGGGCAGCCCACGGACATGCCGTTCGCCAGGCGCGAGACCAGCTTGTCGTTGGCGCTCCACCGGCGGCACGCCGTACCCAGCGTGTCCTCGGGGCCGAGCCCGGCCGGCGGGTTGTCGACGAAGGGCACGCACGTCGCATCGGGGATCGCGAGCGAGCTCGGGCCGCCCTGCGTGTACGCCTTGATCTGCCCGGTGAAGAGCGGCAGCGTGAAGGTCGACACGAACCGATGCGGCACCAGGGGGTCGTAGCGGTTGCGCGGGTTGAACGGGCTCCAAGGCGCCGGGGCCGTGCCCTGCGGCGCGTCGCCGGCCAGCTCGTAGATCGAGTCCGTCAGCGACTGCTGCGCCGAGAACTCGCCCGAGCTCGCGCCCTGGTTGATCACCTTGTTGAGCACCGCGGCGAGCGTGTCCGGATCGGGCGCGAGGAACGAGTCGATGCAGGTCTTGCACGCGTCGCGCTCGGCCTGCGTCGGGATCGTGATCCATGTGTCCTGGGCGGGCGTGCCCACCGTTCCGAACGTGCGGCGCATGCCCGAGCCGCCCCACGCGATCCAGTCCGAGCGCGACTTGGACGCGCCCTGGCCGAACGCGACCACGTAGGTCGTGACCGAGGCCGCGGGATCGCCGTTGATCGTGCCGTCCGCGTTGACGGTGCCGCCGTTGGCGCCGTTGCCCTTGTTGCCGAGAATGTCGGGACTGTAGAGCTTCTGCGCCGCCGCGGCCGCGCCGAGCGCCGCCGCGTCGGCGCCGCTGCCCACTCCCGAATAGGGAGCGCCCGAGCTCATGCCGGTCGTGAACGGCGTGCAGTTCTGGTCGCCGTCCGTCACCAGGATGAAGATCGTCTTCTCCTTCGGGGTCAGATGGGTCTTGATCGGGGTGAGGGCTGGAGCGGCCTGGCCGCCGTGCCAGAGACCCGTGCTCGTGCCGTCGCCGCCGAAGGCCGTCTTGACGTCGTTGATCGACTGAGCCAGCGGCGTGTTGCCGCTCGCGATCACGCCGCCCAGGCTCGGCTGAGTCGCCACGTAGCCGCTGCCGTCATTGCGCTCGGTGTAGCCCGTCACCGCGCCCGTCGCCGACAGCGGAACCTGGTTCTCGAGGAACGGTCCGATGTTGGTGTACTGCGGCGGCGTGAGCTGGTTGCAGGGAATGAGCGGCACCTTCTGGCTCATGCCCTGGCAGGTGCCGGCGCCGGTTCCGACCAGGCCGCCGCCCCAGGTGAAGACGCCGACGTTGGCGGGGTCCCCGGAACCCGCGCCGCTCGCGCAATTGGTCGTGAGCTGGAGCTTGACGGTCGGCGGGTTGGTGGGCGTGCCCGGCACGATGTCGCAGGCGTTGCCGCTCGCGTCCACGTACACGGTCTCGCCGTTCCAGTACTTGCCGGCATCGAGGTTGTAGGTGCGGACCGCCCGCGTCGGGCTCGGCTTGTCGAGCGTCGGAACGAGCGTCGTCGAGGCACCGTCCGGGTCGAAAGTCTCGTTGAAGTTCTGCCCGGCGGTACGCCGCAGCAGGTTGATGCGCGGCTCGCCGAGCGTCACCGGCGTGGAGCCGGTCACCGTGGTGTTCGCGGTCTGGTTCATGACGCCGTCGAGCGTCGTGGCCGCGGCCGTCCAGTTGATCGTGAAGTTGCGCGTGCCGCTGCTGCCGAACGTGAAGCGGTTGGCGGTGCCGGTGGCGACCGTCTTCGTCCCGCCTGCCGGCGTCGCGAGCGTGTTCGGCACGGTGTAGGTGAAGGTGGTCGCAGTAACGCCCGTGATCACGAAGGTCCCGTTGTAGCCGGCGACCGACGAGCCGGCGACCGTCACCGACTGGCCCACGACGTAGCCGTGCGCCGTCGCGGTCGTCGCGGTGGCCACAGTGCCTGCGCGCGTGAGCGTCGTGATCGAAAGCGTCGTCAGCCCGTAGTTCACGACGTAGGTGTTGCCGCGGCCGGCGCACGAGTTCATCGCCGTCTGGATCGCCGTGGCCACCGCCGCACCGCTGATATAGAAGTCCGGGGCGACCGTCACCGTGCAGGTCGGGCCGGCGGTCTCCGTGAAGACCAGCGTGTTGTTGACGACGCCGCCGCCGTTCTGGATCCACTGGAACGCGTAGAGCGAGTTGACGATGAGCTCGGTCGTGGCCATCGAAGGCGAGTTGCCCTGCACGGGCAGCACCACCGTGTTCGGGTTCGGCACAGGGCAAGTCAGTGGATCGACGGTGCACGCCGGGTTCGGGAAGGTCCCGTTGGCCCAGCTCTGGGCCGAGTAGACGAAGCGCGTCGGCGTGCCGGTGCCGGAGATGCTGCCAGCCGTCATGCCGCCGCGCGGGTCGGGCGCGGGCGTGTCGAACCGGTACACGCCGAACATGAACGACGCCTTGTCCTGGTTCGCCTGGAAGACCGACTTCAGGACCTGCTTGCCCTGCCACATCTTCGAGCGGATGTGGTCACCGCCGTAGTTGCTGGCGCTGTTGTTGGTCAGGTCTTCCATCGATCCGGAGGTGTCGAGCACGACGAAGACGTTCGGCTTGACCTGCAGGTCGAGCACCTCGAGCGGATCGATGCCCAACGACGTCGCGGTGAAGCCGCGGTCGCCCGCGACCGCGAGGATGAGCGCGCCGGCCAGGAGCATGGCTCCCGTCCGCCACGGCGAGAAACGTCGCGTCATGGGACGACCTCCCTGGAGGGGCGAATGAAGACTTCCCGCGGCGAGCTCGGGGTGCGTCGCTTGGCTGCTCACTGGACACCCGTGTTCTCGGTGAGGTTCGGATTGCCGAAGGCGGCGCCCACACCGCTCGACTTCAGCGGGCTGCACGGGTCGAAGTTCTCGCCGGAGGCTCCGAGACCCTCCTGCCCGGCGAGACCCTGGCAGCGGTTGCCCTGGTTCATGAGCAGCCTCAAGCTCAGCTCGAGCGTGCGGCGCGCCTGGTTGGCGCGGGCGATGTTGTCGGTCTGCGACTGGTAGGGCGCGATGCCTTCGGCCGTGATCACGACGTGGGAGTTGTCCGCGTCGTCCGTGAACTGGCCGGCGAAGGTGCCGCTCGTGGGTGAATCCAGCTCGCGGCGCACCCAGACCGTGAACGCGCCGTTGAGCGTCGAGGTCATGTAGGTGGAGACGTCCTGGTAGTCGCCCGGCTGCTTCGAGCCGACGGGCGAGGTGAGCACGCGGCCGAAGCCGACGCCCGCGCGGTCTGCGCAGCCCATGCGCTCGTAGTCGCGGAGTCCCGTGCGCCCGGCGGGCAGCGGTGTCGGCGGGCCGCCGGACGTCCCGGTGACGCCGTAGTTCCAATACGTCGTGCGTGCCGTCGGCAGGATGTTGCGGAAGTCGCCGTCGATCTCCGCCACCTGCGCGAGCAGCAGCTTGGCGGCCTCGAGGCCAGCCTCGGCGTTGTAGAGCGCCTGCTGGCTCCAGCGGTAGTTGGTCGCGATCTGGAGCTCGGTCGACGTGGTGGCCGCGAGCGTCAGCCCCAGGAACGTGAGCAGCATCAGCGACAGGATCGCGAGGATCAGCGCGAAGCCTGCCTGCTTGCGTCTCCGCGGCCCTCGGACTTCTCGTGCGTGCATGACGTTGCGCTCCTTCTCCAAGCTAGACGGCGGTCGCGGGAGGGCGGATCTCACCGTGTGCCTCTCAATAGAAACTGCCGGTCGGCGCAGCGGATTGCAGCCCGACCATCGCGGCCCTCGGACTCACCACGCTCACGAGCTGACCCCGGACCGCGTTCGGACCCGAGCCACCGGCGGGCGTCGTCTCGCCTTGCAGCAAGGGCGCCAGCGCCCGGGCCGAGAGCGTCACGCGCACGCGGCGCACGACGGTGTTGTACTCGGGAGCGGTGCACGGGAAAGCGGCGCACGGGGCAACGATGCCCGGGTTGTTCGACCAGAGGTTGCCGCCGTTCAGGTATTCCACCTGCAGGTCCTCGATCCCGCGCGCGATCACCTGCCAGTTCGTGGCGCCTATGGCCGGCGCGGCGGACGCCGCGCCTTGCGTGGTGTAGCGGCCGGTCTCGCTGCGCCACAAGGTCGGCGAGGTATCCATCAGATCGGGCGCGATCATGTAACGCACGACGCGCATCGAGTACATGAGCGTGTTCGGGGGCACGGGGAGCGCCCCGCCACCGGCCACGGGCCATTCGGGCAGCGCCGCCGCGAGGTTGACCGTACCGGCGGGGTTCGTGGGCGAGCACGCCGGATTCACTGCCGCGGGCTGGACCTGCGCGGGCTGGATCGTGAACCGCTGGCTGTCCGTCAGAACCACCAGCCCCCACGAGTTGACCGTCCCGGGCGAGAGCATGCAGCCGCCCACCGGGATCTGCTGCGCCAACGCCACTGGCGACGCAGCGGCGCCGGTGAGACCGCCAGGCGAGGCGCACACGCGGAACACGGGACAGGTGGGCTCGGCGATCAGGATCTCGAGCACGTCGCTGTCGTCGGAGGCGTCGGCGCCCGATCCGGTCGGCGGCGAGCCGCGCAGGGCCTGGCCATCGGCTCCCAGGACGCCCTCGGGACCCTGGCCGTTCAGGTAGGGCGCGCCGTTGCCGGTCGGGTTCGGGCCGGCGAGCGGGTCGTCGGTGTGGGTGAAGACCTGGGAGACGAGCGGCATGCCCCCGCCCGCGTTCCCGATGTCCCGGGAGATGGCGTCCATGGCGATGCGGATGTTCTGCTGGCGGTCCGCCACTTCCGGCTCCCGCCGGAAGGCGTTGCCGCCGACGGTGAGCAGCCCGAAGATGGCGCCGGAGACGACGAGCGTCACCACCATCGCCACCATCAGCTCGATCATGCTGAAGCCGAGCTCACCCTTTTGCGACGCGCGACGAGGCTCCATTCGCCTGTCCTCCCTCAGTCCGTCAGACAGCACGCGGCGAGCCCGCAAGAGCCCGGCACCGACTGCGTGCAGGTCCTGTAGGTGGTGAACGTGGCGCGCGACCGCGCCCCCGCGAGCGCACCCGTGCCTTCGGACTGCACGGTGATGAGGACCATTCGGACCGTCCCCACGCCGGGGGTGATCTGCCAGCGCGTATGGATCGTGCCCACGCCGGCGATGAAGTCGTCGCAGTTGTAGGCCGCGAGCGGCGACGTCAGCGCGCGGCAGTCGGGCGACGGGCTCGTGGCGTCGGAGGTCAGGCTGCCGCCGGGCGTCACGCTCGACCAGGGCGTCGAGCGCAGCAGGTCCATCACCTGGGAAGCCGAGGCGGTGGCGGCGCTCGACTGGTTGGCGACGGTGTTGGAGGTCGCCGCGACCAGCAGCAGGTTCGTGACCGCCATCAGCCCGAACACCAGCACCACGATCGCGACGAGCGTTTCGACCAGCGTGAAGCCGCTCTCGCCGCCGCGGCCCTGTCTTTCGATTGGGGCGTTCATGGTCTCCCTCACGGCTGGGGCAGCACGCGGCCGCCGGGGGCGATGCGTACCGTCCTGCGCAGGTTGGTGTTCTGCTCGAGCAGCGTCAGCACGAGTGTCCCGTCGGCCAACGGCTCGAAGAAGTTCGCACCGGCGCTCGCGGTACAGCGCGCGGTGTCGGTGCCGCACGGGTCCGCGAAGGCGGCCGCGCAGCCGGAGACGCCGGGATTGCAGAAGCCGCCCATGCGGTTGAAGCGGATCGAGGGTCCGGCGTTGGTCGCCGACGTCACCACGAAGCGGACGCCCAGCGGGAGCTCCTGGATCGGGCCCCTGGGCTCGGGACCACCGGTCAGGTCTTCCTGGACGAACCGGTAGCTGTCGTCGTCCACCACGAAGAACGAGACGCCGCCGTTCGTGTTCGTCGCGATCGCCTTGCCGCGCGCCGACTGGAGCAGGCTGGCGACGTTTTGCGCCGCACCGCGAATCCTGTAGTTGCGGATGTAGTTGCCGATGTTCGGCAGCGCGATCGCCGCCATGACCGCGATGATGGCGACGACGATCAGCATTTCGACGAGGCTGAACCCCTTCTCCGGGCGCCTTAGAGCGTGCGAGTCGTTAGCCATGGCACCTCCCATTGAGCAAGCCGTATTCCAAGTTCTGCGATTCTCCATAAATGTCTAATAGTCAATTAGTTATCGCATTACTTCGCCCTGCCGTCATTCGCAGATGGCCGATTTCGCGTTACGTTCCGTAACGTTTCGGTCAGCGTGCCGGCCCGTCGGCTGGCAGTCGCAGGACCACCCGGGCCCCCTTCGGCACTCGGCGCTCGAGCGAGAGCTCGCCGCCGTGCAGGAGCACGATCTTGCGCGCGAGCGGCAGGCCGAGACCGAGCCCGCCGGGGCGCGTGGTGTAGAACGGACGGACGTGGCCCGGGTGGTCGTCGGCCAGGCCGGGGCCGTCGTCCTCCACGTGCAGCGCCACCGCGTTCGGGCCGCGCTCGGCGCGCAGCTCCACGTGCCCACCTCCCGCGGCCGCGGCCTGGACCGCGTTGCGCACGACGTTCTCGAGCGCGCGCTCGAGCAGCTCCTCGTCGGCACGCACCACGACCGGCGTGTCGAGGCCCAGGAGCCGCGCCGTGACCGCCTCGTGCCCGTGGCGCTCGCGGGCGACCACGCGCGCGGCGAGCGCACCCAGGTCGGTGTCGGCGAGCTGGAGCTTCTCGAGCTTGACGAAGTCGGTGAAGCGGCGCACCACCGTCTCGAGCGTCGCGCACTCGTCGAGGATCGCGCGCGCCTCCTTAGAGCCCTTCTCTCGCGCGCCGCGCTCGAGCAGCCGCGCGTAGCCGACGATCGTCCCCAGCCCGTTTCGCACCTCGTGGACGATGCCGGCGGTGAGCTCGCCGGCGCGGGCCATCGCCTCGAGCTCCCGCAGGCGCGCCTCCATTCGCTCGGTCTGCTCCTGGTAGCGGTCGCTCAGCTCCTGGCCGCGATCGCGCAGCCGGCCCATCGCCACCTCGTACGCCGTGAGCGCCCCGTCGCTCGCCGCCGCGGCGGGCGCGCCGCGGGGCCACAGCACGAGCACCACGGCGAGCGCGAGCGCCGAGAGCGCGGCGGCGTGGCCGAGCAGCACGGTCTGCCACTCGCGCGCCTCGTCCTCGAGGTCGGGCGCGCGGGAAGCGAGCCGGAAGAGCTGCCCGGCGCGGAGCGGCAGGTACGTGAGCACCCGCAGCTCGGGGCCTTCGCGCGAAAGCGCCGTCGCGCTGCGGCCGGCCGCGAGCTCGCGGCGCTCCGGCTCGCCGGGCCGGTGGGCGACCGGCGCCACGTGCGGGCGCGAGAAGACCACGGACCCGTCGCCGTCGATCACCTCGACCTCGCTCGCCAGGCCCTGCTCGAGCGCCGCCCCGGCCGCCTCGTCCCACGCCCCGCGGCCGCGCGCGAGCACGGCGTCGAGCGCGGGCCGTGCCGCCTCCACGCGCCGGGCGGCGTCCTGGGCGACGCGTGCGCGCAGCCGGCGCGCCGAGCGCACGCCGTGCGCCAGCGCGAGCACCTCGAAGAGCGCGACGACGGCGAGCGCCAGCGCAGCGCCGAGCCGCAGCGAGCGCCGGCCCGGCTCAGCCACCGAAGAGCCCCCGGTACCAGGCCAAGAGCGCGTCCCCCAGGAAGACCACGAGCGTTCCGGCCGCCCCCAGGAACGTCCCGAGCGGCAGCGCGTATCGCATGTCGCGACCACGCAGCGCGATCGCCAGCAGCCCGACCACGGTGCCCGCCATCGAGGCGAGCAGCACGGTGAGCAGCATCTTCTGCCAGCCGAGGAAGGCGCCGAGCATCGCCGCGAGCTTCCAGTCCCCCTGCCCGAGGCCCTCGACGCCGCGCGCCTTCTGGTAGGTCTTCGCGACCACGGCGAAGGCGAGCCAGCCGCCGGCCGCCGCGGCGAACGCCACGACGGGGCGCACCGACCACTGCGGCAGGAAGCTCACCGCGAGGCCGAGCACGATCCCCGGAAGCGTGATCACGTCGGGCAGCAGCTGGTGGTCCAGGTCGACCAGGCTCAGGATCAGGAGCGCGGTGACGAGCGCCATCTCGATCGCGGTGCCGAGGCGCGGGCCGTGGAACGCCGCCAGGCCCAGCCAGAGTGCTCCGTTCGCCGCCTCGACCGCCGGGTAGCGCCACGAGATCGGCGCACGGCAGCTGCGGCAGCGCCCCCGCAGCAGCAGCCACCCCAGGACGGGCAGGTTGTCGCGCGCCTCGATGCGCGCGCCGCAGCTGGGACAGCGCGACGGCGGGCTCACGACCGACTCGCCGCGCGGCAGTCGGTGGACGCAGACGTTCGCGAAGCTGCCGACGACGAGGCCCAGGAGGCAGGCAGTGATCTCGAAGGCCGGCGTCCTCAACAGCAGCGACCAGTCGGGAAGAGGCATGCCTCGCCCGTGCAGTTTGGGGTCCACTTGGAGACGAGTCAAGGCAACCGACGCGAGCGGAGCGGGATTCACTCCCGCGCAGCGAGGGGGGCTCGGGGGGTGTACGGGCTGCTAAGATCTCTGCCCGTGCGCGCGCTCCTCCTGGTCGGGCTGCTCACGGCCGCGCTCTTCGTCGGGCTCATGCTGTGGACGACCGGAGGCTACTTCGTCGCACAGGTGAGCGACCTCTACGTCATCGCGCAGTACGCGCGGGCGATGGCCGAGGGACACGCCTTCCACTACAACGCGGGAGAGCCGGCGACCACCGGGGCCACGAGCCTGCTGCACACGATCGTGCTGGCGCTCGCACACAAGGCCGGCGCTCGCGGCGAGGGGCTGATCGCGTTCGCGATCTTCCTGGGCGCCGCGCTCTACCTGGCTTCGCTGCCGCTCGCCGTGCGCATCGGCACCCGCCTCGCGGGGCCGCGCGAAGGCCTGCTCGCCGGAGCGCTCGTCGCGCTGTCCGGGCCGGTGGTCTGGGCCTACCTCTACGGCTCCGACATCGCGCTCTTCCTCTTCCTCGCGCTGCTGCTGCTCGAGCGCTGGCTCGCGTTCGCTGCCGGGGGCCCCGCGCGCGGCTTCGTCGTCGCGGGCGCGCTCATCGCGCTGGCGCGGCCGGAGGGGCTGCCGCTCACGCTCGGCCTGGCGCTCGCCAGCCTGGCCTTCGCGAGGGCCGAGAAGCGCGGACGGCTCTGGCCGTTCGTCCCCGTGGCGGCGGGGCTGGGAGTGCTCGCGCTGCAGCGAGTGGTCACCGGAGCGTGGCTGCAGACCTCGGTCTCGGAGAAGGCGCTCTTGCCGAACTACGGACCGGTCGAGACGCTGGCGGCGGCGGCGAGGTACGGCGTCGACGTCGTGCGCGGGCTGCTGCTTGGCCTCTACCCGCCGGACGCGGCGATCGGCTTCGCGCGCGGAGACGCGTCCTTTTTCTTTCCCCCGCTCGCGCTGCTGCTCGTGCTGCTCGCGGTCGTCCGCCCCGGCGCCACGCTCGCGCCCGCACGGGTCTGGCTCGCGCTCGTGGCGCTGGTGTTCGCGCTCACGGGCCCGAACGTCTTCATGGGCGTCCACTTCAATCGCTACCTGATGTGGGCGTTCCCTGGGCTGCTCGCCTTCAGCGCCGCGGGGCTCGCGTGCCTGACGCGCCTCGCCGCGCGCGACGACGACCGGCTCGAGCGGAACCTGTTCCGCGCCGGAGCGGGGCTCTTCGTGCTGCTCGGAGCCCTGTCGACCGTCCGCTTCGCGGCCGTCTACGCCGAGTTCGCCGGCGACACCTGGCGGCGCGAGATCGCGCTCGCCGGCTTCATCCGCGACCGCCTGCCGCACGGCGTCGCGATCGCCAACGCGGCGACGAGCGTGGAGTACCTGACCGGCCACACCAACCTGAACCTTCACGGCGTGACGAGCCCCGGCTTCGTGGGCGGGCGGACGGCCGAGCGGGAGGCCTCGATGTTCGAGGCGCTCGGCCGCCTGCGCGCCGACGAGCGGCCGCCGTACCTGCTGCTGACGCACTCGGGCCACGAGGGCTCCGAGCTGCTGCAGGCGCTCTCGCCCGATCCTCCCGTCTTCGCCACCACGAGCTTCGGCGACGAGCTCGAGCTCTACCGGGCCCGCTGGCAGCTCCTCGATCGCGGCGACGCGCCGGTGCTCGAGCCGGCGCGCGGGGCGGTCGCAGCGCTCGAGCTCGGCGACCGCCTCGACGTGTGCGACCCGAAGGACGAGGCCGCCCACGGCTACCGCTACGACTCGCGCCACGGCGAGCTGCTGCTGGCGGGCTCGGTCTCGATCGGTCCCGCGGGCGACGCGCCGCTGGCCGACGCCGGGCGGCTGATCCTGGGCGGCGAGTCCTTCAGCGTGCGCACGCGGGCGGGACGCGAGCTCGTGATCGTGATGCGGACGCGCTCGTCGATCGGCGCCCGCAGCATGCGCGCGGCCGGAAGCCTCGCGAGCGAGGTGGCGATCCCCGAGGCCGGCATGCTCGTCACGGCCGGCGCGATGCCGCCCTTGCGGCTGCGGCTCGCGAACGCTCCGGGCTGGAACGAGCACGTCGTCCGGCTTCCGCGGGAGGCCGTGTCCGACGGCTCGACGCGGCTCGAGCTGCGCGGCCGCTATGCCTCGTACCAGTACTGGTTCTACCAATGAACGACACGGCCCGACGAGCCAACGCCGATCCGATCCTGGCCGAGGTGCGCGACTTCTACGAGAGCCATCACGACGGCATCGAGCGCTCGCGCAAGCGCCATCGCTATTACTACGATTGCCTCACCCGCATCCTGCGCGTGCGCGTGACGCCGGGCGAGCGCGTGCTGGACCTCGGCTGCGGCGCCGGGCACCTGCTCGCCGCGCTCGAGCCCTCGCGGGGCGTGGGGATCGACGTCTCGGCGCCGGCGATTCGGGACGCCCGCGAGCGCCACGGCAACGAGCGGCTCCAGTTCCTCGAGGGCGACGCCTGCGACCCCGCGGTGCTCGCGAAGGCCGGCGGGCCCTTCGACACGATCCTGCTCGTGAACCTGGTGACGCACCTGCGCGACGTGCAGGCGACGCTCGAGGTGCTCCACGCCGTGAGCCACCCGCGCACGCGGGTGCTGATCTACAGCTACAGCCGCCTGTGGCAGCCGCTGCTGCGGCTGGCCGAGCTGCTCGGGATGAAGTACGAGCAGCCGCCGGAGTCCTGGCTGCCGCCCGAGGAGATCAAGGCGATGCTCGCGCTCGCGGATTTCCAGGTCGTCCGCAACGACGCGCACATCGTGTGCCCCGTGTGGATCCCGCTCCTCGCCGACCTCATGAACCGCTACGTCGGCCGGCTGCCGCTCG
>Ga0157380_10001003_pt1 | contig 17954 bp, 20 predicted proteins | sample S35metaG_FD_119757 | JGI IMG/M metagenome (GOLD analysis project Ga0157380, IMG submission 119757) | Switchgrass rhizosphere microbial communities from Kellogg Biological Station, Michigan, USA - S3-5 metaG | ecosystem: Host-associated > Plants > Roots > Rhizosphere > Soil | place: USA... | reverse complement strand
TTCCGCATGCCCGCCTCCTTCATGATGCGTGAAGGCTTATCGTTCACCGGCGCGTTTCGCCAGATGCCTATCGAGGCAATTCTACCAACGACTTGCCAGCGAAATCCGGGACTAGGGCATGACCCAACGTACGCGCGAGACGTAAACGCTCCTGGCGGGCCTGCCGTCAGGTCCAATCGCAGCGGTGAACCGGCCACGTTTCTTGATCTTGATGCATGTTTGGGCATCGAGCACTGCGATGCCACTGGTCTGCACGACCATACAGTCCGCCAATTCGCCATTTTCATCGATCAGGCCAACCACATTGGCCGTACCTGATTGCCCCGCCACAACGGCTTGGGACGGATAGTCAGACGTCGAAAATAGACTGCCGACCGGTTTGTCGAGGCGAGCCTCCTGCTTCAGCGCCGCCTTCTTCGCAGCAGTGCCATTCCAATCTTCGATCAGGGTGGAGCGGCATTTCTCGATCATTTTTACCAGCTTGGCCACGGGGCCAAGCGGCAGCGAATAATTGGCACGGGGCGTAGACCAGCGAAGTTCGGCCGCTCGCGACAGCTGATCGACTTGATCCTTAGTTAGGTTGATCGTTCGAACCTGCTTCTTTTCGACGCCATAACGCAGCTGCCAAAGGTCGAGAGTCTTGCCATCGCCAAAGGTGATCCTGGCCTTCTCCTGGATGCCATCGGACCGTACGCCATTTTCAACGATCGACAGCTGCAGCCCGTCACCGATCGCGGCCGCCTTCATCATTAAATAGGTTGGATTGTCCGGCGCGCCATGCTCCCGTTGAGCGATGCAATGGCTGTCGCCAAAATCCACCGTCCATTGCCCGGCAGGCGGCAGGTCCTTCGCTGACACGGACTGATTGGTGAGCAGGGCGAGAGAAACGCAGACGAACATGGTACGCATGGTCTGAATGCTGGCGCGTCGGTGGATAGATCGCAAGCCGGAAATCATCGGACAGAATGCCAAGCTTTCGAGCCAGGCCGCGCATCCGTTTGGACCGGAGAACGTTGGCTGGATTGTGTTCCTGCCGATCGATCGTTCCCGGCGGGAGCAGAGGCGGCGGGCTGGCCAGCACCGCCGCCTCCTTTTCATCTAGCGCGTTCGATCGATCAGTCGGACGACCGCTGCGTGCCTGCTCGGCTCGTCCCCTGCCGCTGCCTCCAGAGCGGCGCGGATTCGGTCAAGCTCCAGCTCGGTCAGATGCTCGATGCCGATGAATTCGTTGCGCGCGTGGCCGACAGCGCGAATCAACTCGTCGAGCTTGGCCTGGATCGCCGCACCATCGCGATTCTGTGCATTCTGGATCAGGAATACCATCAGGAAGGTGACGATGGTCGTCCCGGTGTTGATCACCAGCTGCCAGGTGTCCGACCAGTGGAATAGCGGCCCTGTGACTGCCCAAACGACGACGATCAGGACGGCGAGCAGGAAGGCCCTGGGCCGGCCCGCCGCTGTAGCGACCTTTGAGGCCGCGCCCTCAAACCAGTCGATCATCGTCTCCCACCTTCTTTTTAGAACATTAGGCCGCGCGTTTATGGTGCGGGCTTACCACGGGGCGTGGCAAGTGCCACCTCGTGCCGTTAACCGCTTCGAATCCCTTCACTTTTGTCGAATATCTCACCGAGTCTCGGAGACTCCGCAATGATATGATGGTGGCGGGCGGCGATCGCCCGTTGGGGGGAATGATCATGGACGAGGCAAGCACAAAGAAAACGCAGCTGATGGCGTTGCTGATGACGGTCTGCGTGGTTGGAGGAGCGCTGGTCTACGCGATGTCGGCGTAGCTCACGCAGACTGGAATCGAGGTCGCTGCGAAGCAGCGCTGGCGTGCTGCCCACCCCCTTCGCCAGGGAATGAGGGAGGTGCGTCAGCCTAGGCTGACGAAGCTGTCCAACACGCGCTTGCGGCCCGCTTTCTCAAACTCGATCTCCAGCTTGTTGCCCTCGATCGCCTCGATCGTGCCGTAGCCGAACTTGCCGTGGAACACGCGCTGGCCGACCGACAGGTCGTCGCGGCCCTTGTTGCCGAGGCTGACGGCCGAAGCGCGGGCCTCCACCACCCTTTGCGGCTGGACGTTGAGTCCGCCGCTACTCGCCCGCTGCCAGCCGGGGCCGCGGCTCGGCCGCGCCACATGGGCGAAGGGATCGGCGTGCTCGCTCCATTGCGCCCGCCACAGGCTCTCGCCGCCGGTCATCGTGGTTTCTTCGTCGATCTGATCCTTGGGCAGCTCGGCGATGAAGCGCGACGGGATGCTGCTGGTCCACTGGCCGTAGATCCGGCGGTTGGCGGCGTGAAGGATGGTCGCCCTCGCGCGCGCGCGCGTCAGAGCAACATATGCCAGGCGCCGCTCTTCCTCGAGGCTGGCGAGCCCGCCTTCGTCGAGCGACCGCTGCGACGGAAACACGCCTTCCTCCCAGCCGGCGAGAAACACGACCGGGAATTCCAGCCCTTTGGCGGCATGGATGGTCATGATGGTGACCTTCTCGCCCGACGCTTGCGCGTCATTGTCCATCACCAGGCTGACATGTTCGAGAAAGGCGCCGAGATTTTCATATTCCTCCATCGCCCGAGCGAGCTCGGCGAGGTTCTCCAGCCGGCCGGCTGCTTCGGCGCTGCGCTCGGCTTGAAGCATGGCGGTGTAGCCGCTTTCATCGAGCAGGATGCGGGCCAGTTCGGGATGTGGGATTTCGCCGGCCATTTGCCGCCAGCGGGCGATGTCGGCGACGAACCGGCCGAGACTGCTTCGAGCGCGGGATTGGAGCTCGTCCGAATCCAGCATCGACGCGGCAGCGAGCAGCAACGGCTGCTGGCTCGCGCGCGCATGCGCGTGGATCGACGCTATCGCCTTGTCGCCGAGTCCGCGCTTGGGCTGGTTGACGATCCGGTCGAAGGCGAGGTCGTCCGCCGGCTGGGCGACCAGTCGCAGGTACGCAAGCGCGTCCCTGATCTCGGCCCGCTCGTAGAAGCGGAAGCCGCCGACGATTTGATAGGCTAGGCCGATGGCGATGAACCGCTCTTCGAACTCGCGGGTCTGGAATTGTGCGCGGACAAGGATGGCGGCATCGTTGAGTGAGCCTCCGCGGCGCTCATGTGCCTCGATCTCTTCGCCGACCCGGCGCGCCTCCTCCGGCCCGTCCCACACGCCGATTACCTTGACCGGTTCGCCGGCATTGACCTCGGTCCACAGCGTCTTGCCGAGCCGGCCGGCATTGTGAGCGATAAGGCCCGTGGCGGCGGCGAGGATGTGCGGGGTCGAGCGGTAATTTTGTTCGAGGCGGATCACTTTGGCGCCAGGGAAATCCTGCTCGAAGCGGAGGATGTTGGCGACCTCCGCTCCGCGCCACGAATAGATCGACTGATCGTCGTCGCCGACGCAGCATAGGTTGCGCTTTGGCTCGGCAAGCAGCTTCAGCCAGTCATATTGCGACGCATTGGTGTCCTGATATTCGTCGACCAGGATATATTTGAAACGCTCGCGGTACCCGTCGAGGACATCGGCGTGGGTGCGGTAGATGGTCAACATGTGCAGCAGGAGGTCGCCAAAGTCGCAGGCGTTGAGCGCGCGCAAGCGGTCTTGATATGCGGCGTAAAGCTCCTGGCCGCGGCCGTTGGCGAAAGCCTCGGCATCGGCCGCGCCGAGTTGGGCAGGAGTGATACCGCGGTTCTTCCACTGGTCGATCAGGCCGGCCAGCTGACGCGCGGGCCAACGCTTCTCGTCGAGGTTGGAGGCGCTGATCAGCTGCTTCAGCAGGCGCAGCTGGTCGTCGGTGTCGAGGATCGTGAAATTGCTCTGCAGCCCGACCAGCTCGGCATGGCTGCGCAGCATTCGGGCCCCGATCGAATGGAAGGTGCCGAGCCAGGGCAAGCCCTCGATCGCGCCGCCGCTGATCTTCGAGACGCGCTCTTTCATCTCGCGCGCCGCCTTGTTGGTAAAGGTGACCGCGAGAATCTGGCTGGGCCAGGCCTTCCGGGTGGCAATCAGGTGCGCAAGCCGGGCGGTCAGCGCGGCAGTCTTGCCCGTCCCTGCCCCGGCCAGCACCAGGACCGGCCCTTCGGTGGTCAGCACCGCGTCGCGCTGTGGCGGATTGAGGCCCCGCAGGTAGGCGGGCTCCGGCAAAGGGGACAAGGATTCGGGCACGGCTTCCAGCTAGGGCGAGGCGAACGAAACGGCAACCATGCCGCCCATTCGTTTCGTGTGCGACGAGTTGTGCACGATATCCCCGTTATCCACAGGCAATGACTCGCTTTTTTCGCTTTCGCGACTCGAAAAAGTCCGCCAAGTTACATGGGTGATCGGGACGGAAGTTCCCGCCTCACTGAAAGGCCGGCAACGGCAAGACGGTGCGGCAGGTGACGGAAGGACCGATCTCCACCGGATGGCGATGAGGAGGGTTTAGGCCCAAGTCGGACCACCGGAAGAGGCGCCGGAAGAGTTGGTCTTCCAGTCGCAGTTCGCGGCTCCCCCTGGGGGCAGGCGACGCGAAGGAACCAACCCAAGAAGGGCCGCGGAAGGTCTCTGAACCTACCTTCGGGTAGGACCAGGAACTGGAAGCGACGCCTGATCTGGTGAGCCAGGATCGAGGAGCGGAGGGCCTTCGGGTCGTCAAGCTAGCGAACACCGGCAGATCCTAGGTCGGTGCAGGTGGGGGCTGGCAGCAATGCCGGCCCCCATTTCTGTTGGGGCCTGCCCAACCTCGCCTACCCGCTCAAGAAAAAGGCTTGGACGGATCGACCGCCCAAGCCTCCACGCGTTACGCAACAAACAGGGTGGCCGGTTACGCGCGTTACCTCGGCCACCAAACCCATTCGTCGGCATCGATTCGGCCGTTGCCGTTGCGATCGATCCGCGTCCAAGCGTTGGCCGACCAATATTCGTCGGCGCTGAGATAGCCGTCGCCGTTGGCATCGAAGCCCGACCAATAATTGGTCCAGTAATCCGGATTGTAATAAGCGGTGCGATAGAAGCCGCCGGCCCGATAGCAGCGCTCGAACTCGCTGCGGCTTATCCGCCCGTCGCCGTTGGTATCCCAAAAGCTGTAGGTGCTGGTGCGATAGGTGTTCCATTCGTCACCGCTGATGAAGCCGTCATTGTTGACGTCGACATAGCCATAGCTGCCACAGGCCGCGGCGGCCTCGGCTGCCGTCGCGGGCCGGACCGGCGCTGGCTCCGCCGCACAGCCGGCCAGGACAGCGGTACTCGTCAGCAGCGGCATGATCAGTTTACGCATGACACTTCTCCTTCACGAGCCACCCCGCTCCGGGAAGATCCGTCCGTTCAAGTGTTGCCGGCACGCAGGGCACAGGCGCGCACCGGCGCGGCCGAATGAGTTCGGCCGCTTACCTAGAAGAAACGACTCAGAACTGAATAGGTTTCCGGAAATACCGGAAATCCGCCAAATATGGACGTAGCCCGAGGGCGCGCCAGATCAGCCGGCAGCTTCCATGGTCGTCAGCTTCGGTTCCGGAATGCCGTTCGCCTGATATTCGGCGGTCAGTTCCTGCTTCCGAACGGCCAACTGCTCGCCCAGCGCGTCCATATCGAGATCCGCCTTCCGCGCTTGCGCGAACAAGCCTTCCAGCCGCTGTTCCTCTTCCTTGACGTGATGCTCGATCTGCTCCTGCAGCACCGTCACCTTGGCATCGTAAAATTCGTCGCTGGGCTCGCCGGCCAGGATTTCGGCGATCAGCAGTTTGGCGCCGTCATGCTCGACATAGGCTTCCTTGAGCAGATCCTCTTCCACCTTGCCCTCGCAGGCCGGGTAGAAAATCTCCTCCTCGATCTTGGCGTGCACCGAAAGCTCCAGGCAGATCTGCGTCGCCAGTTTCTGCTTGCGGCCTTCGCCGCTAGCCTTTTCGAATTGGGAAAACAGATCTTCGACCGTGCGATGGTCTTCCTTGAGCAACGCTACCGCATCTTTTGCTTTAATTTCCGCCATTTAGACCTCCTGTTGCGCGATTAGAGCTTCAACGAGGCCGGGTGGCACCAGTTCCGCCGCCGTGCGTATTCGTCGCGAATGCGTAACCGGAGAACAGCAATGGACCTGAAGGGACTCGGCTATCTGATCTCGACCATCAGCGTCCTGTTCCTGGGCGTGGTCGCCTGGCCGGCGCCGGATGAGCCCCAGTGGAAAGCCTGGGCCGTCGCGATCGGCATGGCGACATCGATCCTGGGCATGGGCGTCCGCTTCTTGTCGCACCGCAAGGATCGCAGGGACATCCAGCGCGCGGCCCGTGATCAGCCGCCGAACAAGGATTAAAGCCGGTCTTCGGTCACCGCGATGGTAGGCTGTTCGCGGCACGCTTCGGTTTCGTGGAAGATGGCGAGCTGCTCGTGAAGGCTGCGGATGGCCGGATCGCTGGCTTCCTCCGCCATCTTCCGGCATTGCTGAGCGCGTTCCAAGTGGAACGCACGGTCATCTTCGGAGCCCATGTTCCGTCCCCCCGCTTGGCAGTGACGCCGCCTCGCAGGACGCTCAATATCACGAAATGGCGCCGCTGGTGAGTCCGGGCTAGCTACGCCGGGCCTAGCTACGCCGGGCCCCGCCTCGCCGCTCGGCTACTTCCTCCGGCTCCGTATGCCGGGGGCCGGACTTGTCGAGCTCCATCCAGTCGCGGAACTCCAGCCCGTAAAGCATGTCCATCACTTCGAACTCGAGCCCGCCGGGCTGAGAGGTGTTGCTGTTCCACAGCGCCACAACGCCGCTCTTGAGCTGGGGATCGAACAGGATCAGCGAGCGGTAACCGGCAACTCCGCCGCGGTGGCCGACGATATGGTGGCCCGAATAATCGTAGCTGCGCCAGCCATAGCCATATTCGGCGTCGCCCAGCCGTTCCAGAAACTTGCGCATCCGCGCTCGCTCGCCCGGGGTCTTGACCCGGGGCTGATGGATGGTTTCGAGCAGCTGCGGGCTCAGCACCTGCGGCATTTCACCCATCTGGGCGAGCATCCACAGCGACATGTCCTTGATATTGCTGTTGACCCCACCAGCCGCCGGCACGCGGTAATAATCGTCATTAAGTTCGAGCGGCCGCCGGCCGACGCTGTGCGGGCGCGCCCAGCTCTTGGCGCTGGTCATGCCGTTCATGGTGAGGCTGGCGGAGGTCATTCCGAGGGGCGCAAACAGGTCACGCTCGACCGTTTCCTGATAGCGCAGGCCGCTGACCCTGGCGACCATCTCGCTGGCCGCATCATAGGCGACATTCTGGTAGCTCCAGCAGCTGCCCGGCGGGCAGATGCTGTTCAGCGTCGCCAGCGTGCCGCGCAGGAAGGTGACGTCTTGTCCTTCCTCCAGCTTGTTGTCGAACGCGTTGCGATAGAGACCAAGCCGATGGCTGAGCACGTCACCGACCGTGGCCTTGAACTCGTTACGGCCGGGCAGGCGGAGCGACGGCGCCGCTTCGGCGACCGGCTCGTTGAGGCTCAGCTTGCCCTCCTCGGCCAGCTTGGCAACCATGGTCGCGGCGACGCCCTTTGACACTGAGGCCCAGCGGAACACGGTTTCCGGCGTGACCCTCTCGCCCGATCCCTCGAGCGTTTCGCCATAGCCATTGAGGAAAGTGATCCGCCCGTTCTCGACGATGCCGACAGCCATGCCGACCATCGTCGGCTTCTCCACCATTCGCTGCAGCCGGGCGTCGAGCCTGGTATAATCGATCCGGCTGCGGGCAGCGGGATCGACCGTGGCCAGTCGGGCAGTGACCTGCGACTGGGCGCTATTGGCCCCGCTCTTTGCGGACTTGCCGTGCGGCTGGGCCAGCGCAAGTGCGCCAAGGGCCAGCGCGGCGACGCCGAGGCCAATTTTAAGCTGGCGATCCAATGGAAACTTTCATCCTCCCCATGCCGGTGTGGCGCACGCGCCGACAACGCTCAACCTCCTCATGAATCTCCCTGCGGCAGGGCGACTCTTTCGAGCGGCGAACGACAGAAGCCGTTCTGCCGTCTGGTCAGCTTCGCAACAGTCGCCTAAAGGCCCTCGGCGGGGAGCAACGAATGAATTTCTTGAAGACGCTGTTCTGGGTGGTCGTGGCGGTGTCGCTGGCGATTTTCGCAAACCGCAACTGGAACGACGTGACGATCAACCTGTGGGGCAGCCTTCAAGCCGACGTGAAGTTGCCGGTTCTCCTGCTGATGACCTTCCTGGTCGGGTTCCTGCCGGTCTTCCTGATCCAGCGCGGACGGATCTGGAACCTGCGCCGCAAGCTGGCGCTTGCCGAGCGGCCGGCGGTAGCGCCGATCCCCACGGCCCCGTCCCCCACGACGATCGACGAGGACGACGGCGCATGAGCAGCCCGATCTTCGTCGCCATCGACACGCCCGACATGGAACGGGCGCGGGCCATCGCGGGGGCGGTCAAGCGCCACGCCGGCGGGCTCAAGCTCGGCCTCGAATTCTTCTGCCATAACGGGCGTCAGGGCGTGCTGGAACTGGCCGAGCTCGGACTACCAATCTTCCTCGATTTGAAGCTGCACGACATTCCCAACACCGTCGCCAAGGCGGTGCAGGCGCTGGCGCCACTTACGCCGGCGGTGCTGACGGTCCACGCCGCTGGCGGGCGGGCAATGCTGGAGGACGCTAAGGCAGCGGCTCCCGCCGGGACCAAGGTGGTCGCCGTGACGGTGCTCACCAGCCTCGACGGCGACGACCTCAATTCGATCGGCATCAACGGCAACAGCCACAGCCAGGTCGAGCGGCTGGCAGGCCTCGCGAGGGAAGCCGGGCTCGACGGGATCGTCTGCTCGGGCAATGAGGTGAAGGCCGCGCGCAAGCAGTGGAGGGACGGCTTCTTCGTCGTCCCTGGCATCCGCCCGGCAGACGCCGCAGCCGGCGACCAGAAGCGGGTGATGACTCCGCGCGGAGCGATCGATGCCGGCGCATCGATCCTGGTCATCGGCCGGCCGGTCACCGCCGCCGAGCATCCCGACGAGGCGCTGCGGGCCATCGCGGCGACGCTCTAGTGGACTTTGATCACGGGCGGGCTTACCTCGCCGCCGAAACTTCCAAGAGGGTGAGATGAGCTGGCTGAGCAGCGTCCGCAAAGGCATCCAATCGCTGACCAAGCGGCAGAGTGCCGATAATCTTTGGCACAAATGCAAGAAATGCGGCTCGATGGTCTTCACCAAGGAATGGGAAGACAATCTCTATGTCTGCCCGCGTTGCGACCATCATGACCGGGTCGGTCCCAGGGTGCGGTTCGAAGCGCTGTTCGACCGGCAGAAATATGACATCCTGCCCAGCCCCGAGGTACGCGAAGACCCGCTCAAGTTCCGCGATACCAAGCGCTACACCGACCGGATCAAGGCCGCCCGCTCGGCGACCGACGAGCGCGATGCGCTGATCAACGCCGTCGGCAAGATCGAGGGACGGCAGGCGGTGGTCGGTGTCCAGGACTTCGCCTTCATGGGCGGATCGATGGGGGTCGCGGTCGGCGCGGCGTTCGTCGCCGGGGTCGACAGGGCGATCGCTAAGAGCTGCCCCTACATCCTGTTTACCGCCGCCGGCGGCGCGCGGATGCAGGAGGGAATCCTGTCGCTGATGCAGATGCCGCGAACTACGGTGGCGCTGGCCAAACTGCGCGAAGCTGGGCTGCCGTACATCGTCGTTCTGACCGATCCGACCACCGGGGGCGTCACCGCCAGCTACGCAATGCTGGGGGACGTGCAGATCGCCGAGCCCGGCGCGCTGATCGGCTTTGCCGGCCAGCGAGTGATCGAACAGACCATCCGCGAGAAGCTGCCCGAAGGCTTTCAGCGGGCCGAATATCTGCTTGAGCATGGCATGATCGACATGGTGGTTCATCGCCAGGCGCTGAAGGACCGGATCGGCCGGCTGATCGGCTATCTGGCGCCCGAGAAGGACAAGAAGAAAGCCGCATGAAGGAAGTGATCCGCTCGGCGGATCCCCGCATCGCGGCCCTTCTCGAGCGGCAGGCGACCCAATATGTCGACCGCGATTATCTGAGCCTGGACCGGGTCCAGGCGCTGCTCGACGTGCTCGGGCGGCCGCAAGACCGCCTGCCGCCCATTTTCCATGTCGCCGGCACCAATGGGAAAGGTTCGACCTGCGCGTTCCTGCGCGCCGCGCTGGAGGCGGCGGGCAAACGGGTGCATGCGTTCACCAGCCCGCACCTGGTCCGCTACAACGAACGGATCCGGATCGCCGGAAAGCTGATCGAAGATGGCCCGTTGGCCGAACTGATGGGCCGCGTCGTCGACGCCAATGATGCGATCGGCGCCAGCCTGTTCGAGGTCAACACCGCGGTCGCTTTCCTCGCCTTCGCCGAGACGCCCGCCGACGCCTGCATCGTCGAGGTCGGGTTGGGCGGGCGGCTGGACGCGACCAATGTTGTCGAGAAGCCATTGGTCTGCGGGATCGCCAGCCTCGGGCTCGATCACCAGGCCTTTCTTGGCAAAACGATGGTCGAGGTTGGGGCGGAAAAGGCCGGGATCGCCAAGCGCGGCGTGCCGCTGGTCACCCAACTTTACCCGCCGGCCGTCGCCGACAGGATCGGCGACATCGCCAAGGCCACGGGGGCAATCTGGGAACCGCGAGGCGTTCACTGGCACGCATCGGTCCGGCGCGACCGGCTTCGCTACCGCGACCAGCAGGACGAGATGGAGCTTCCCCTCCCCCGGCTGCCCGGCAAGCATCAAGCGCTCAACGCGGCGCTGGCGGTGGCGATGCTGAGGCACCAAACGGCCATTGCTGTTTCGCCCTCCGCGCTGACCGCGGCGATGGGCTGGGCCAATTGGCCGGCGCGGCTGCAGCAGCTTCACGGCGGGCCGCTGTTCGACATGCTTCCCAAGGGCAGCCAGCTATGGGTCGACGGAGGCCACAACCCCAGCGCCGCCAGGTTGGTCGCGGACTATGCGAAGAAGCATTGGAACGACGGACTTCCGCTAAAGCTGCTGTTTGCCAGCCTGACGACCAAGGATGCGGCCGGCACCTTACGCCCATTCAAGGGCATTGCTGCCGAGGTGTTGACCCTGCCGATCGACGGACATGAATGCCGCTCGCCGCGTGACCTAGCGCACCTTGCCGAAAGCATGGGCCTGCCGGCGCGGGGAAAGGCCGGCCTGGCCGACGCCATGACCGCGCTACGCGGGTCTGCCCGGGTGCTGGTGTTCGGCTCGCTCTATATGGCCGGTGAGCTGTTGGCCCTCAATGGCCCGCTTCCGGACTAGGCTCCGCGGCCCGTGCGTCACCCTCGCCGACCACGCCGGCCGTGCCGATCGAGCTGTCGACGAGTCCGCTGCGCATCATCAGCCAGAACAGGATGATCCCGGGGAGGGCGGCGACCGTAGTCAGCCAGTAGAAGTTTACGTAGCCGACTGACTCGACGATCGCGCCCGCCGTGGTTCCAGTAAGGACCCGCCCGACAACGCTCGCTGCAGCCGAGATCAGCGCATATTGCGACGCGGTGAACTGCAGATTGCAGAGGGCGGAGAAGTAAGCAACGACGACCACGCCGCCGATACCGCTGGCGAAATTTTCAAAGCCGATGCAGCCGGCCAAGCCAATGTTGCTGTGGCCGGCCATCGCCAGGAACGCGAACGTCGCATTGGACACGCCCATCAGGATCAAGCTGATCAGGACCGAGCGCTTCATCCCAATCTTCGCGTAAAGCACGCCGCCGACAAAGATGCCGATCAGATAGGCCCAGAAGCCGACGCCCACATCCCAAATGGCAATCTCGTCATTGGTGTAGCCCATGTCGTCGAGCAGCAGGCGGAGCACCAGTTGGCCCAGCGTATCGCCGATCTTATGCAGCAGGATGAACAGCAGGACGAGAAAGGCGCCGCGCCGCTTGAAGAATTCGGCAAAGGGGCGCCAGATGGCGTCGGCCGCCTCGCCCATTCCCTTGCGAGCGGTCGGCTCTTTGTGCCGCTTGGGCTCACCAACGATCAGCCCAGTCAGCATGGCCGGCAAGGCAAAGGCGGCGCAAGCGAAGTAAGCGATCTCCCACCCAACTCGAGCGGCCAACACCAGCGCCAGCGCCCCGGCCGCAACCGATCCGATGCGCCAGCCGTACTGCGACATCCCGGAGCCCACGCCGAGCTGCCGGGGCTCCAGCAGCTCGATCCGATAAGCGTCGATGACGATGTCGAACGTTGCGCCCGCGACCCCCACCAACACGGCGGCAATGGCGGTCTGGTAGATATTGGCCGACGGGTCCTGAAATGCGAGGTTGGCCACTGCCGCCATCACCAACAGTCCCGCGAAGATCAGCCAGGACACCCGCTGGCCCAGCCGGCCCAGCAGCGGCAACCGAACGCCGTCAACGATCCACGCCCACAGGAACTTCAAATTGTAGACGAGGAAGGCGAGAGCGAATGTCGTGACGGTCGATTTAGTGATGCCGTCCTGCGCCAGCCGAGTGGTCAGCGTTGCTCCGATCATCGCATAGGGGAAGCCCGACGATACACCGACGAAGAAGGCGGCGATCGGCGCTTTTTCGAAATATGGCTTGATCCCGTCCCACCAGCTGCCAGCCTGCCGGTCGGTCGGGATTGCTGCTGCCTCACTCACGCCATTCTCCCCGCCTCGAAGATCAAGCGCGGAGCCTAGCAGCCTGTTGTTCAAGGGGAAGCGCATTTTGCACTCGGTTCAACCTTGAAACCGACCTTGTGGAAGCGCAGTCTGCACTGCCATGGATATGCCCCGAACGCCTCGCCGGCCAACGCCCGGACAACGTGCCCTAGCCGAAGCGCTGGCTCACGGCGAAGCGATCCTCGGCGAGCGCGTCGAGAGGCTGCCCGCCAATGTCTACATCGATCCCGACCGCTACGAAGCCGAGCAGCGGGCGATCTTCGACAAGTTGCCGCACTTGCTGGCGCCGTCGGCGCTGCTGCCGGAGCCGCGGACGGCGGTGGCCCATGACGGCTATGGAACGCCGCTGATCCTGACCCGCGACGATGATGGGCGGGCCCATGTCTTTGCCAACGTCTGCCGTCACCGCGGCACCCGGCTGATCGACAGCCAAGAGCCGGTACCGGCGAAGCGGATCGTCTGCCCTTATCATGCCTGGGCCTACAAGCCCGACGGCGAACTGACGGGAATGCCGCGCGCCGACTGCTTCCCCGATTTCGACAAGGGCGGCCACGGCTTGCGCGAGTTCCCCTGTGTCGAAGCCGGAGGGCTCATCTGGTGGGCAAAGGATGATGCCGCCGATTTTAGCGATTCCGAAGCGCTGGGGCCCGACCTCGACGCCTTCGGGCTGAGCGACCATTATCTCTACAAGCGCCGGACTCATGACGTTGCCGGCAATTGGAAGCTGTTCGTCGACGCCTTCCTCGAAAGCTATCATGTCCAGCGGTTGCACGCCCAGACCATTGCACCGTTTTTCATGGACGGAATTACGGCCGCCGATTTCATCGGCCGGCACCAGCGTGCGGTGGTCGGGCGCGAAGCCTATCTGGCGGAAATCGATCGCGACGATTGGGGCCAGCTGCGCAAGGCGGTGACCTACACCTACCAACTATTCCCGGCGTCGGTGATCATCGTCAGCCCCGATTATATCAACCTGCTGGTCGGCATGCCGCAGTCGGTCGGCCGGACGCTGGTCGAGGATTTCATGCTGATCCCGGAAAAACCGGCCACCAACGAAGCCGAGGCTCATTGGCAGCGCAGCTGGGACCTGCTCGACGGCGGCACGTTCGGAGCCGAAGATTTCCACGCCGCGGCGCTGTGCCACAAGGGGCTGGCCTCGGGGCAGATCGACGAGATTGTGCTTGGCACGCTGGAAGCCGGAATCGCCGACTTCCACCGCAAGATCGAAGCAGCGCTCTAGACCGTGGCTTTGGGGAAAAGGGTCAAGCCTTTCGGGGGGCGCGCCTTCTCGCCGGCCAAATAGCAGTCGATGCAGCTCAAGGCCGACCGCAACGTCCGGTTGCTGTAAGGCTTCATCAGCACGCCGATGACCAGTTCCTCGGCATCGTCCGGCGGCCCGCCGGTCACGAACAGCACTGGGATGCCGCGCCGCTTGGCGTCGCGGGCAAGATCGATGCCGGTGCGCTCGCCGGTCAGACGCACGTCGCACAAGATGAGATCGACCGATTCGCGATCCAGCGTGTCGACCGCATCGGCGAAGCGATCGAGCGTCGCGACCACCTCATAACCCTCGCTTCCGATCAGATTTTCAGTGTCGAATGCCGTTAGTGGCTCATCCTCGACGATGAGGATTCTATTGACGATGCGCTTACGCTTCCCGAACAGCATTTAGACCCCGTATGAAAAACAATCCTCCTCCGCAACGAACGAAGCGTGCACCGGTGCCGCGCCCGAATAAACCGCGTGGGCCCAGGCCCGGACCGGCGCGTGAGGAAGGGCCGCAGCGCATCGCCAAACTGCTGGCGCGGGCGGGCGTGGCATCGCGCCGCGACGTCGAGCGAATGATCGCCGAAGGCCGCATCGCGCTGCATGGCGACAAGCTGACCACGCCGGCAACGCTGCTCGACAATCTAAATGGCGTGACGGTCGACGGTCAGCCGGTGAAGCCGGCGGGCGCGGCCCGGCTCTTCCTGTTCTACAAGCCGGCCGGATGTCTGACCGCGGCGCGCGATCCCAAGGGCCGGCCGACGATCTACGACAAGATTCCGCCCGGCCTGCCGCGGCTGATGCCGGTCGGGCGGCTCGACTATATGACCGAGGGGCTGCTGCTGCTGACCAACGACGGAGAGCTCAAGCGCCAGCTGGAATTGCCCAAGACCGGCGTGGTGCGCCGCTATCGGGCGCGGGCGTTCGGCGACGTCACCCAGGACCAACTGGAAGCGCTAGCCGAGGGCGTGACCATCGACGGCATGCGCTACGGTTCGATCGACGCCAATCTCGAGCGGCGGACCGGGCGGAACTGCTGGATCGAGCTGTCACTGACCGAGGGCAAGAACCGCGAGGTCCGCAACGTCCTCGCCCATCTCGGTCTGCAGGTGTCACGGCTGATCCGGACCAGCTACGGACCATTCACCGTTGAAGGACTGGCTCCGGGCCACGTCGGCGAGGTTCAGCGCGAGGATCTGTTCCGCTTCCGCCAGTCATTGAAATGAGGATCGTCGCCGGCGAATGGCGGGGTCGGAAGCTGGTGTCGCCGGAAGGCCGGCAGACCCGGCCGACCGCTGACCGTACCCGCGAAACTCTTTTCTCGATGCTGGCCAGCCGGCTCGGCAGCTTTGAAGGGCTGCGGGTCGCCGACCTTTATGCGGGCAGTGGCGCGCTTGGCCTGGAGGCGCTGTCGCGCGGGGCGGCGCATGCGACCTTCGTCGAAAACGACCGAGCGGCATTGAAGGCGATCGACGCCAACATATTGGCACTGGGCGCCGCCGCACGGATCTCGATGCGGGCAATGTCGGCGGCCGCGCTGCCCGCAGCCGATCCGTTCGACCTCGTGCTGGCTGATCCGCCCTATGAAACAGGATCGGGAACGGTGGTGGTTGCGGCGGTGTTCGAATCGGGGTGGCTCGCGCCTGGGGGCTGGATGGCGGTCGAAACCCAACGGGGCGACGCGGTAGCGCCGCCCGAAGGCTGGGAGGTCGTTGCGGAGCGCGACGTCAGCCGCGCCCGGCTTACGCTTTTGCGGGCTTAGCTCGCGCCGGCTTGGCGCGAGCGGCCCTGGCTTTCGCCGCCTTGGGGCGCGCCGCTCTTGCCTTCGCCGCCTTGGCCTTTGCAGGCTTTGCCGGTTTCGCCTTGGCTGCCTTCGTCGACTTGGCCGGCTTCTTGATGTCCGTGAACTCGCTGATCAGCCGGGCGCCGATCGCCGCCGCTGCCGCCTTGCCGGCGGTCTTCACCGACTTGGCCGAGGCTTTCTTCTTGCCCGAGAGGCCGCCTTCGGCGAGCGCGACGACCGCGGCAGTTGCGCCAAGCGCAAGCAATTCCCCGACCAGCGGATGATCGGCCAATTTCCACAGAGCGTCGGCTGCATTGCCCGCCGCCTTTTTGACGGTCTTCCGCTTGGACTTCGGAGCAACCTTGGCCACCGCCTTTACCGCCTTGACTACTTTGCGCTTGGTCTTCGGCGCTGCCGCCGTCTTAGCCTTGGCCATCAATCCCTCCTGTTGGGTTCACTCTGCTCTTGGTTCCTTCTCGACCATCCAGGTCTGGCCCTTGCTGACCAATGCCTGGAGGTCCGCCGCCTTGCCTTTCGACGCACCCGCGTTCTGCTCGATCACCGCGCTGTCGAACGTCGGCGCCGGATCCTCATAGAGCACGCCGAGCGCGACCGGGAAACCGATCGGCGGCATTTCGACCAGCATATAGGCGACCGAGCGGTTCTTAGGATCGTGGATCAGCACCTCGTCGCTGTCGCCGTCGACCACCTTCAACCGATGGTGCTCCATATCGAGCGCGATCCCCCTGGTTCCGCCGGCGAACAGCATCTTCTCGCCGGCCTGGAGCCACAGCTGTCGGTCAGCGGCGAACTCCTTGGCGGTGAAGGGCGCGAACACATCGTCGTTATAGACGACGCAATTCTGGTAGATTTCGACGAAGCTGGCGCCCCGATGCGCGTGCGCCGCCTTCAGCACGTCGACCAAATTCTTGTGCACGTCGATGCCGCGAGCAACGAACCGCGCGCCCGAACCTAGCGCATAGGAGCAAGGATTGACCGGCCGATCAACCGAGCCGAACGGAGTCGAGGGCGAGCGCGTGCCGATCCGCGAGGTCGGCGAATATTGGCCCTTGGTCAGGCCGTAGATTTCATTGTTGAACAGCAGCAGCTGACAGTCGAGGTTGCGGCGCAGCAGGTGCATGGTGTGATTACCGCCGATCGACAGCGCGTCGCCGTCGCCGGTGATGATCCATACATCGAGCTCGGGATTGGCCAGCTTGGTCCCGGTCGCCACCGCGCAGGCGCGTCCGTGGATCGTGTGAAAACCGTAGCTCGCCATATAATAAGGAAAGCGGCTCGAGCAGCCGATCCCTGAGATGAACACCGTCTTCTCGCGCGCCGTGCCGAGGTCGGGCATGGTCCGCTGTACAGCCTTCAGCACCGCATAGTCGCCGCAGCCCGGGCACCAGCGCACTTCCTGATCGCTGGCCCAGTCCTTGGCGGTGGTGATTTTTGCGACTTCGTTCATACGAGATAACCGTTAAGCCAGAGGTAGAGGAACACAACCAGGGCCAGCATTGCAATCAGCGGCCAGGGGTTGATCGGCTTCATTTCAGCGCCTCGTCGATGGCACTTTCAATTTCCGCAATCGTGAAGGGCTGGCCGGAGACTTTGTTGACCGGGCGGGCGTCGACCAGGAATTGGTCGCGCAGCAGCGTCTTTAACTGCCCGCTGTTCATTTCCGGAACGATGATCCGCTCATAGCCTTTCAAAAGCGCGCCAAGATTCTTCGGGAAGGGCGCAATGTAGCGGATGTGGATGTGGGCAACGTCAAGCCCTTTCGCTCGCGCCCGCCGCACCGCCTGATGGATCGGGCCGAAGGTCGAACCCCAGCCGACCACCGCCAGCTTGCCGCATTCGCTGCCAAGGCAGATGTCCTGATCGGCGATCGAGTCCGCCACGCCCGCGACCTTGGCCGCGCGCAGCAGGGTCATTTCGGCATGCGCTTCGGGCGAATAGTCGATGTTGCCGCTGCCGGGATTCTTCTCGATCCCGCCGATGCGGTGCTCGAGGCCCGGCGTACCCGGCTTGATCCACGGCCGCGCCAGATCGTCATTGCGCTGATACGGCATGACCTGGTCATTGTCGGGCGAGCCAATATCGTCTCTTGGCGCCGAACCTTCAGCGAAGCTGACCGGGAACGGCTCATAGCCGCTCATGTCCGGCACCTTCCACGGCTCCGCCGCATTGGCGATATAGCCGTCGGTCAGCAACATCACCGGCGTCATGTAGCGCGTGGCAATCCGAACCGCTTCGATCGCGCAGTCGAATGCGTCGGCCGGCGAGCGGGCGGCGATCACCGGCAGCGGCGCATCGCCGTTGCGGCCATAGACGGCCTGGTAGAGGTCCGAC
>Ga0157380_10001002_pt1 | contig 17974 bp, 18 predicted proteins | sample S35metaG_FD_119757 | JGI IMG/M metagenome (GOLD analysis project Ga0157380, IMG submission 119757) | Switchgrass rhizosphere microbial communities from Kellogg Biological Station, Michigan, USA - S3-5 metaG | ecosystem: Host-associated > Plants > Roots > Rhizosphere > Soil | place: USA... | reverse complement strand
GTCGAACCAGCCGACCAGGTCACGGGCCGGCTTGAGAGCGCGGTCGGCGACCGACTGAACGGGACTGAAGACCGTGCTGACGCCGCTCTGGAAGCCGTGCGAGCCCTGGTAGGTAAGGGTGAGCAGCACGAAGGAGCCGATGATCAGCAGGGCGAGCACCGCCCTACGGCGGCGTACTTGCTTTCGGTACACAGTGAAGACCTAAGTTTGGGGCTTGAGATGAATGGGAGCTAAGCAAAGTGCCGCGTTCCCGAATTTCGCTTGCTGGCGCGATGAATGGCCTCGAACTCCTCCAGGGAGATGCCCGATCCCACCGCCACGCACGTAAGCGGTGACTCTGCCAGTTGACACGGCATCTGGCACTCGTCGCGAAGGCGCTGTTCGAGTCCTTGCAGAAGGGCGCCGCCGCCGGCGAGGGTAATGCCGCGATCCATGATGTCACCGGCAAGCTCCGGCGGGGTGCGATCGAGCGTGTCCTTGACCGCCTCGACGATGTGGCCGACCGTTTCGTCGAGCGCCTCGCGTATCTCTTCGGAGCCGAGCGTGATCGTCTTCGGCAGGCCGGAGACGAGATCGCGACCACGGATCTCGGCCCGGACTTCCTCGGCCAGCGGCGAGGCCGAGCCCGCCTCGAGCTTGACCTCCTCCGCCGTCTGCGTGCCGATCGCCAGCTTGTACTCGTGCTTGCAGTGATTGACGATCGCCTCGTCGAGCTCGTCGCCGCCGATCCGGATCGACTCCGAGACGACGATCCCGCCGAGCGAGATCACCGCAACCTCGGTGGTTCCGCCACCGACGTCGACGACCATCGAGCCGGTCGGCTCCGCCACCGGCAGGCCCGCCCCGATTGCCGCCGCCATCGGCTCCTCGATCAGGTAGGCCTGGCGAGCGCCGGCCGAGAGGCAGGCCTCCTCGACAGCTCGCTTCTCGACCCCCGTTACGCCCGAGGGAACGCAGACGACCACGCGTGGGTGGGCGAAGCGGTTGGAGTGCACCTGTTTGATGAAGTGGCGCAGCATCTGCTCGGTCACGTCGAAATCGGCGATGACGCCGTCCTTGAGAGGGCGAATCGCGGTGATGTTGCCGGGCGTTCGCCCCAGCATTCGCTTCGCCTCGACCCCGACCGCGTGCACCTGGCCGTTGTGGGAGTCGATCGCGACCACCGAGGGCTCGGAGAGGACGATGCCGCGGCCCCGCACGTAGACGAGCGTGTTGGCCGTGCCCAGGTCGACGGCCATGTCGCGACCGCCGAGCCCTCTCAGATATCCGAAGACGCCCATGTGCGGAATGAATACTTTCCGGCTGGGATTGTCCCAAACCCGCAAAATCGACACAAATCGACTTACCGGTACGTGACTAGAACAGCTCCGGCGCCAGCTCGAGCAGCACTCCCACCGGCAAGCCGACCACGTTGGAGACGCTGCCCTCGACCCGCTCCACCAGCGTCGACCCGAGCGTCTGGATCGCGTACCCGCCGGAGCGGCCTTCCCACTCGCCGAAGTGAACATAACGTTCCTTATCGGCCTCGCTCAACTCCTTGAAGACGACCGTGGTGCGCTCGAGCCCGCTCCGCTCCTCCCCGTCGACGAGCACCACCAGCCCACTCATCACCGTGTGCGCCCGCCCCGACATCCGGTCGAGGTAGCGGCGTGACTCCCCGGCGTCGACGGGCTTCCCAAGCGCCGTCCCGTCGAGCACCACATCCGTGTCGCAGCCGATCACCACGCCATCGCGCCCTACCGCCCGAGCCTTCATCCGAGCGTTCTCGACCACCTCCACCTCGGGGTCCCCCCCAGTGAGCTCGTCGACACCCGACACGACGACCTCGAACTCCAACCCAAGCTTGCGCAAGATCTCGGCCCTCTGCGGCGATCCAGATGCAAGCGTCAGCTTCATCCGCACCGCCCGGCGGGTGGCGTCGCAGGGGGGACCACCCCCGAGGAAGCTTTAGCTACCGCAGGGGGTGGTGGGTCCCCTGCGGCGACAGGATCCGCCGGCCGGGGCCCTACAGCTCGGGAAACCAGATCCCTATCTCCCGCTCCGCGGACTCATCGGAGTCCGAGCCGTGGACCATGTTGAAAGTCACCTCGAGCGCAAAATCGCCGCGAATGGAACCGGGGGCCGCCTCAACGGGATTGGTTGCGCCGATCAGCTGGCGAGCCGCCGCGACCGCCTCGGTGCCCTCGAGCACCATCGCGACCAGCGAGCCGCCGGTGATGAAGGAGACCAGCTCGCCGAAGAAGGGCTTCTCGGCGTGCTCTTCGTAGTGACGGTTGGCGATCGCCTCGTCGGCGCGCATCGTCTTCAGAGCCGCGATCCGCAGTCCCTTGCGCTCGAAGCGGGCGATCACCTCGCCGGTAAGGGCGCGCTCGAATGCGTCAGGCTTTACGAGGATCAGCGTCCGGCTCACGTGCGGGGCTCCTTTTGGTTCGTTTCGGGGTTTGAGGATCTTTTTTTGCGGGCTCGCGGACCGGCGGCTCCTTGGCATCGGGACGAGCGGCGGGAGCCGGCTCCCTGCGCGGTGGCTCGGCCCTCTCCTTCTCCTGCCCGCGAGGTTCCTGCTGGCGTTTTGCCCGTCGAGGTCGCTCGCTGAGCGCCGTCTCGCAGTAGGGGCAGAGCGCCCAGCGGGGGTCGACGGGCTTGCGGCAGCTCGGGCAAGGGTTCTTGAGGCGCTGCTGGCACTTGGGGCAGCGCAAGTAGTTCCTCTCGACCGGGTACTCGCAATTGGGACACGAGGCCTCGGTCAGCTGGCGGACGCGCAGCTCGGCGGCCTTGATCTCCAGCTCGCGTTCGTGGGCGTCCTCGAGGAACTCGGGGGGCCGCACGATCGCGTAGACGGCGGTGCCGATGTAGGGAAAGAAGGAGCCGATCGTCGCGCAGGCGACGAGGAATGGGTCGGAGATACGCCGCTTGGCGTCGAAGTACGTGTAGACGATCAGCGCCAACCAGACGACCACGATCGCCAGGATGAAGAAGGTTGCGACCAAGTTGAGGCCGTCGTTGTCGATGCCGAAGATCGCTAGTGCCATGGCTGGGACCCGGAGGGAGGCCGGGCAGTCTACTTCGCCGCCGCCCTCGCGAACCCTCGCAGGGCTATAGGAAGAGGCTGCCGAACAGGTAGCCGAGGCCGAAGAAGACCAGGATCACGGCGGCGACGACCGCGGCCACCAGGGCCATCATCGACAGCAGTTCCGAGCCGGCGCTCTTAGTCCCGGAGTCCATTGGCGGAATCCTCGCACAGGCGGAGAGCGATCCGGGCGGGTGCCAGCACGTAGTGGGAGCCGGTGACGAGCAGCACCCCCCCCTGCATCCCTGCCGCGAGCTGACGCCCACGCGCAACCGCCCTGGCGAAGTCGGGCTCCTGCTCGGCCGGGAGCCCCGCTTCCTCGCAGACCCGGGCGAGTTTGTCGGCTCCATGGGACGAAACCCCGGAAAGGCCGCGCGCTGACAGGGCCGCCCGATCCAGCTCCGTGCAGACCGCCTGGGCCAGCGCGGGCGCAAGGGCCCGGACCATCGCGCTCACGTCCTTGTCGCCGAGCGCCGCGATGCAAGCGACGACCGGGCGGCCGGCGGCGACTTCGTCCAGCCCCTCGGCGAGCGCCGCGGCCCCATCGGGATTGTGGGCGGCGTCGAGGAGGGTCGGGGGTTCCTCGGCAACGCGCTCGAGTCGACCGGGAACGGTGAGGGTCGCCGCGACCTCGGCGACCAGCGAGGCGTCGAGGTCTCCCAGGAAGGCCTCGGCTGCCGCGCAGGCAAGGGCGAAGTTGCGTCGCTGGAAACCGCCCGCGGCACGAAGCTCGACGCTCTCTCCAGGATCCTCCGGGGCAACGATCAGCTCCGCGCCCCGCCGATGGGCCGTCTGCTCGGCCAGGGCCGCGACCTCGGGGCTGACACGCCCGCGCACCAGGGTCGTGTAGTCGCGCAGCACGGCGAGCTTCTCGGCGGCGATCTCGACCTCGGTCTCCCCCAGCCAGGCCGTGTGGTCGAGCCCGATCGAGGTCAGGACCGTAACCCTTGAGGGGATCGTGTTCGTCGCATCCAGCCTCCCTCCCAGCCCGGCCTCCACGACCGCGGCCTCAACTCTGGCTGCCGCGAAGGCAACGAAGGCGGCAGCCGTGGCGACCTCGAACTGGGTAACCGCCTCACCCTCATCGAGCGTCGGGTTGACCGTCTCCGCCGCCCGCGCCGTACGCTCGACCGCCGCGGCGAACTCGGGCTCGCTGATCTCCGCGCCTCCGATCAGCACCCGTTCGGACCAGCGCCTCGCGTGGGGCGAGACACAGGCACCGCAGCGGACGCCGTGCGCCTCCAGCAGCGCCGCGATCATCCGGGTTACCGAGGACTTGCCGTTGGTGCCGACGACGTGGATCGAGGCGAAGCGGTGCTGGGGCAGGCCTAGCGCGGTGCTGAGCCGGTGCATCCGCTCCAGGCCGAGCTTCCAGCCGACCGGCTCCAGCGAGTCGAGGTAGGCCTGGGCGTCTATTCCGTGAGCTCCTCGAGCTCGGCCCGGTAGCGCTCCAGCTTGGCCCGCTCTTCCTCTACCAGCTCCGCCGGGGCCCTGGCGACGAACTTCTCGTTGGCGAGCTTGCCCTCGGCGCGGGCGACCTCCGAGCGCAGCTCGTCGCGGCGCTTCTCCAGGCGCGCCGCGATCGCGCCGGCGTCGATCTCAGCCGAGGCAAGAACCCTGACCGGGCCGACGGCGGCGATCGGGTCGCCGCCGTCCTGGGTGAACTCGAAACGGGAGAGACGGCCGACGAACTCCTGGGGAAGAGGGCCCTCGATGCGAGCGGAGAGCTGGCTGGCGGCAGGCGCCTCGACCATGTCGCGCCAGGCGCGCAAGCGGCGGGTCAGCTCGATGCCGCGATCGACCTCGGCCTCGGCATCGGCATCGAGAAGCGACTCCTCGGCAGCGGGAAACAGGTGGACGGCGAGGTGACCCTTGCGCGAGGGGTGGTAGGACCAGACCTCCTCGGTGATGAACGGCATCAGCGGGTGCAGCAGCGCGAGCGTGCGCTCCAGCAGCCAGAGCAGGTTGGCCGAGACCTCGGCCTCGCCCTCGTACAGCCGCGGCTTGGCGATCTCCAGGTACCAATCGCAGAGCTCTGACCAGAAGAAGGCGTAGGCCTCGCTGGCCGCGTGGGCGAAGTCGAAGGTGTCGAGCTTCTCGGTCACCGAGGCGATCGTCCGCTCCATCCGCGAGAGGATCCAGCGGTCCTCGACACGCTGAGGGTTGGGTCTGGTCGTCCCGCCTCCAACCGCCGCAGGAACTTGGTCCTGCGGCGCCTTTGTGGGCGATTGATTCTGCTGGAATTTCACATTCAGCAGAATCAATCGCGATGCGTTCCAGAGCTTGTTGGCGAGGTCGCGCCCCTGCTGGACCTTGGCGTCGGAGTAGCGCACGTCCTGGGTCGAGGACATCGAGAGCAGGCCGAAGCGCAGCGCGTCCGCCCCGTGCACGTCGATCTCGTCCAGGGGGTCGATCCCGGTGCCGAGGCTCTTCGACATGCGGCGCCCGTCGCGCGCCTGGATCACCGAGTGAACGTAGACGTCGTCGAACGGCACGTCGTCGGCGAACTCGAGGCCGGTCATGATCATCCGCGCCACCCAGAGGAAGAGGATCTCGCGCGCGGTGGTGAGGAAGCTGGTCGGGTAGAAGGCACGCAGCTCCGGGGTGTCGTCGGGCCAGCCGAGCGTGGCGAAGGGCCAGATCGCCGAGCTGAACCAGGTGTCGAGCACGTCCTCCTCCTGGCGCAGCTCCCCGCCACAGGCACCGCAGCGCTCGGGCACCTGCTCAGCGACGATCGTTTCCTCGCAGGGGTCGCAGTACCAGACCGGTATGCGGTGGCCCCACCAGAGCTGGCGCGAGATGCACCAGGGGCGGATCTCGCGCATCCAGTCGAGGTAGACCCGCTTCCACTGCGCCGGGGCGATCCGCACCCGGTCGCTCTCCACGGCCTCGATCGCCGGCGCCGCGAGCTCGTCCATGCGGCAGAACCACTGCAGCGAGATCAGCGGCTCGATCCGCTCGCCCGAGCGGTGCGAGAAGGGGACCGAGTGGACGTAGGGCTCTTCGGCGCGAAGGACCCCCTCCTCGCGCAGCGCCGCCACCACGGTCTCCTGGGCCTCGGCAGCGGTCATACCGGCGAACCTCTCCCCCACCTCCTCGGTGAGACGGCCGTCGGGGCCAATCGCGACGATCTCCTCCAGCCCGTGCGTGCGGCCGATCTCGAAGTCATTGGGGTCGTGCCCGGGGGTGATCTTCAGCGCCCCGGTGCCGAACTCGGGGTCGACGTGCTCGTCGGCGATGATCGGCAGCCGGCGTCCGACCAGCGGCAGCACGCAGTGCTTGCCGACGAGGTCGCCGTAGCGCTCGTCGCCGGGATTCACGGCGACCGCCGTGTCGGCGAGCATCGTCTCGGGACGCACGGTGGCAACGGTCAGGACTCGATCCGAGCCCTCGACCGGGTAGTCGATCGAGTAGAGCGTGTCCTCGACCTCGCGGTTCTCCACCTCGAGGTCGGAGATCGCCGAGTGGGAGCCCGGGTCCCAGTTGACCATGTAGTTGTCGCGGTAGATGTAGCCCTTGTCGTAGAGCTGCTTGAAGACGCGGTAGACGGCCTTGACGTAGCCCTCGTCGAGGGTGAAGCGCTCGCGCTCGTAGTCGCAGGAGGCGCCGAGGCGCTTGTACTGCTCGACGATGCGCGAGCCGTACTCCTCCTTCCACTCCCAGACCCGCTCGACGAACTTCTCGCGGCCGAGGTCGTGGCGCGAGACGCCTTCGGAGCGCAGCATCTTCTCGACCACCGACTGGGTCGCGATCCCGGCATGGTCGGTACCGAGGATCCAGAGCGCGTTACGGCCGCGCATCCGGTTCATCCGCACCAGCGCGTCCTGCATCGAGCCGTTGAGGGCGTGCCCCATGTGCAGGGCGCCGGTCACATTGGGCGGCGGGATCGCGACCGAGAAATTCTCCTCGGGGCTGCCCTCGGCCGACGGGTGGAAATAGCCGGCCTCCAGCCATTCCGAGAAGATCCGCGCCTCGACCTCGTGCGGGTCGAAGCGGGTCTTCTCCTCGAGGGTCTTGCGGCGCTCGCTCACGAGCGCCGAGTCTAGGCAGATTCCTCGCTGAGCCCCTCGTCGGCGGCGCCGATGTCCTGCGGCGCCGCCTCAGTGACCAGGGTCGGCCGGCGGCCCTGCTCGATCGTCTCCCGGGTGACTACGCACTTGGTCACGTCGCGGCGGGAGGGCAGTTCGAACTGGACGTCGAGCAGCGTCTCCTCGAGGATCGAACGCAGGCCGCGAGCGCCGGTCTCCCGCTCCAGGGCTTTGTTGGCGATCGCCTCGAGGCTGTCCTCGGCGAAGACGAGCTCGATGTCGTCGAACTCGAAGAAGCGCTGGAACTGCTTGGTCAGGGCGTGGCGCGGCTCGGTGAGGATGGTGACGAGGTCATCGCGGCTGAGCTGGTGGATCGCGGCGACCACCGGCAGGCGGCCGATGAACTCCGGGATCAGGCCGTATTCCATAAGGTCCTCGGGCAGCACCTGCTCAAACCACTCGCCGGTGTCTTTGGTCTCGCGCGAGGAGATCGCGGCGCCGAAGCCGACCCCGCGGTCGCCGACCCGCTTCTCGATCACCTTGTCGAGCTCGGCGAAGGAGCCGCCGCAGACGAAGAGGATGTTCGTCGTGTCGATCGTGAGGAACTCCTGGTGGGGGTGCTTGCGCCCTCCCTGCGGTGGCACCGACGCGGTCGTCCCCTCGAGGATCTTCAGCAGGGCCTGCTGCACGCCTTCGCCGGAGACGTCACGGGTGATCGACGGGTTGTCGGCCTTGCGCGCGATCTTGTCGATCTCGTCGATGTAGATGATCCCCGTTTCGGCCTTCTTGACGTCGTAGTCGGAGGCCTGGATCAGCTTGAGGAGGATGTTCTCGACGTCCTCCCCGACGTAGCCGGCCTCTGTCAGCGCGGTCGCGTCGGCGATCGCGAAGGGGACGTTGAGGATCCGGGCCAGGGTCTGGGCAAGCAGCGTCTTGCCGCACCCGGTCGGCCCCAGCAGCATGATGTTCGACTTCTGCAGCTCGACCTCGGCGTCCTCGGACTGGTTCATCTGGACGCGCTTGTAGTGGTTGTAGACGGCCACCGAGAGGGCCCTCTTCGCGGCCTCCTGCCCGACCACGTACTGCTGCAGGACCTCGTGGATCTCGCGCGGCTTGGGCAGGTTCTCGAGCTCGATCGCGCCCGTCGGGGGCGTCAGCTCCTCATCGATGATCTCGTTGCAGAGGTCGATGCACTCGTCGCAGATGTAGACGCCGGGGCCGGCGATCAGCTTCTTGACCTGGCGCTGCGACTTGCCGCAGAAGCTGCAGAGGAGTTGCTCGTTCGAGTCTGTGGGCCGTGCCAGCGGAATCCCCTCCTTGCGGGGCTGTGGGTTGCCTCCGGCTCGCGTCCAAAAGCTTAGAGGGGGATGCAAGCCGGCCTGTCGGTGCCGGTCTTTACGTCGTCGATCACCCCGTCCCTTTCCCTGATTGCGAATTACCAGGCGCATCCGATCGACGCGGACCAACGCCACCGGCGATCACCGCGCCGATTGGATGCTGTCCTATCTTTTGAGCGTGACGCGAATCGAGCCGATCGCGGAGGAGCAGATGGACATCCTCCTCCCCCTGATCGCGGCCTACCAGCGCTTCTACGAAGCCGAGCGGATCGACGACGAGCGCAATCGCGCCTTCTTCTCCCGCTTCCTTGCGCCCAGCGAGGACGGCATGCTGCTCGGGGCCTGGCGGGGTGGGGAGCCGCTCGGCTACGCCTGCCTCTACTGGAGCTTCACCTCAGTGGATCCCGCCGAGACGGTGCTGATGAACGACCTCTACGTCGATCCGGCCAGTCGCGGCCAGGGTGTGGGCCGAGCCCTGATCGAGGCCAGCGCCGCCGTCGGCCGCGAACGCGGCGCCCAGCGCCTCGAATGGATGACCGCACCGAGCAACGAGGCGGCCCAGCGCCTCTACGACTCAACCGCCGCCGAGCGCAGCGAGTGGATCGAGTACGAGCTGGAGCTGTAGGGGGCGCAAGGCTCGACTGCGCATCCGCAACCTATGCTGGGACGAGATTGACTCGACCATTCGAAATGATCCGGCCATCTCTGCTCGCGATTGCCGTCCTGCTGATGGCGTCGCCCGCGGCGGGTGCTTCTGTCGAAATTCAACTCGGTCTACCCGCGAATAACGGTCTTTATGCGCGGGTCGCAAACTTCGAGCAGATCACACTCGAGATCGAGCGCAAAGGCCGCTTCGTGACCTACGAGGTGCCGGGTGAAGTCACCGAAACGGGACTGAAGGTGCGATTCGGAGAGCTCGGCCTGATCGACGTCGCATTCAAGCCGACCGAGACGCGCACTGACAAGCCGCCAAAGGGGTGCAGGGGAAGGCCCTCGAAGTTGAGCGAAGGCCTTTTCGTCGGGACGATCGAATTCACCGGCGAGCGCGAATACGTGCGGATCGAGACGACCCAAGCCGAGGGCACGTTGAACATATGGCGAGAATCAGAGTGGCGGTGCTCCGACCGCGAACGGCCGATGCGCACTCACACCGCGATGCAGACACCGGCCCTCAGATCTCGCCGGCAATCCGAAGCCGAAAAAGAACCGGCGATACTGGCCGCCGGCAGCCGCGGCTGCAATTGCTTCTTCGCCGCCTACACCGTCCGTGACCGCAAAGGACACGGATCGAGCGACTTCGTGGGCGCCCAGTTCGAGGACCGGGAAGGGATGGAAATTACCCGTTCGACCTTCGTCGAAGCCGGCAGTTCAGCCTTTGTCTTCAATCACACGGCCGGCACGGCGAGGGTGCACCCGCCGCCGCCCTTCAGCGGCCATGGGGCTTTCAAGCGCCGCCTCCACAGCCGCGACCTCTGGAGAAGCACGATCCAGGTCCCGCTCCTGGGAGCCGATCCCCTCCGTATTGGCGACCCTGGCTTCAGGGCCCGCTTGGTCCGCGCCTTCCCCGGCGGCAGGTAGCGCTAGCCATAGACGTCCCAGCGGCCCAGGGAGGGCTCCGGGTCGATCGGCCCTCCCCGAGCGTGAATCTCGAAGTGGAGGTGACAGCCGACGGTGCGGGCGTTGCCGGTCATGCCGACCGCGCCGACTCGCTGGCCGGTGTAGACGCGGTCGCCGCGGTCGAAGGGTGACGGACGCGGAAGGTGGGCGTAGAAGTAGCTGCGCCTCTCCCCTTCGCCGTGGATCGTCAGGTAGTTGCCGTAGAGGACCGGGTCATAGCCGGCTTGCAGGACCCGGCCGCTGCGCACCGCGACCAGCGGCGTGCCGCAAGCGGCGACGATGTCGAAGCCCTCGTGAACCCGCCTGCCACTGCGTGGGGCGCCGAACTCGCCGATCGAGCCGCGCGTGCCATGCGGCCCCTGGACCGGGAAGACATGGTCGCGGTACTGCGTGCCTCCATTGGACGTCGCCCCCCGCCCCACGCTGGGACCGAAAGCGCCAGTTAGGGTGAGGATCACCGCGCAGGGCATGGCGAGCGCTCGGCGGAGCAGCGTGGAGGCCGACTTTGCTCTGGCAGGATGCACGCGATGAGGAGGCTCTCACTCAGCGCGGCGGCCGCCGCCTGCCGGGCGCTCGACCGGGTGCGGCGGCATACCGAGGTCCCGGTCGTCCTCTGCGTCGACGTGGAGCCCGACCTGCGTGTCGTAGATCGCGACGATCAGCGGCCATGGAGGGGATTCGAGCGCTTCGCCGAGCGGGTGCCGGCCCTGCGCGAGCGCGTCGCCGCCATCGCGGGCGCCCCGCCGGTGATCACCTGGTTTTTGCGCATGGACCCGCAGGTGGCGGAGACCTGGGGCTGGGCCACCTGGGTCGCGGAGACCTACGGAGACGCCCTGACCGAGCTCGTTGCAAGCGGCGACGAGCTGGGCCTGCACACGCACACGTGGCGCTGGAACGACGGCGCCGGAACCTGGATCGCCGACTTCGAGGACCGGGACTGGGCCGAGCACTGCCTGACGATGGGCCTCGACGCATTCGAATCCGCGTTTGGCCGGCCCCCCCTCGCCCACCGCGGCGGCGACCGCTTCCTCTCCGGCCCGATGCTCTCGCGGCTCGGTGAGGCAGGAGTGAAAATCGACCTGACGATCGAGCCCGGCTGGCCACCCGGGCCCCCATCGGGGGACGGACTCTCAACCGGCACACTGCCCGACTACCGCCGCGTTCCCCTCCGGCCGTACCGCTCCAACCCCGCCCGCTTCCCGGCACCGGACGGTGACGGCGAGGGCCCGCTCCTGGTCCCGCTGTTCAGCCCCCCGGCCCTGCGCCGCCGGCACCGGCTCCCCCTGCCCCCCGACTCACACCACTTCGTCTCCCGCCTCGCGCTCGAGATGCTCCGAGAGACACCCCCGGTCCTCGCCCTCGTCCTCCGCAGCGACGCCGCCCTCGACTCATGGGACGTTGTCACGGCCAACCTCGAACACCTCGCCCGCCACCCGCGGATGCCCTTCGTGACCGCGGGCGCCGTGGCTGGGGCCGTCGGGGGTCACTCCTCAGGAGCTCCCGCGAAGCGGCCTGAGGAGTGACCCCCGACGGCCCCTCTCGCCCGAGCCGCCCGGGAAAGCCACAGCAGCGGCCGCGCAACGGGCATCCAGCCACGGTGGTGCTTGTGCAGATAGAGCTCCAGCGAGTCGAGCCTGATCGCCTGCGCCGTGGCGGGTTCGATCTGTGCGAACGAGCCGGCGCCCCCGTGCTCGACCACCGCCGAGCCCACGACCATGCTCTCGTAGCCGAGGTCCACGAGCCGCTTCGCCAGGTCGACGTCGTCGTACCAGAGGAAGAAGCACTCGTCGAAGCCCCCGACCCGCTCCCACAGCTCGCGCCGCATCACGAAGCAGGCACCAGAGACCTGCTCGACAACCGCCCGCTGCCCTGAGGCCGGGGCCTTGGGCACACGGCGCCCAAACGAACCGACAAAGGTTCTGGCGAGCAGGATCCCCGGTCCGGGCAGGCGGGCGTGGTAATGCTGGCTTCCCCCCTCGAACACGGGCCCGACCATGCCCGCCGCTGGATCGCCAAGCGCCACCTCGGCGAGAAAAGCCAGCGCGGTCGGATGCGGCAGCAGGTCGCCGTTACTGACGCAGACCAGCTCGGAGTCACCGTCGAGGGCTAGGTTCGCGGCGGCGCCGTACCCGTGGTTGCGCTCGGCGAGCAGCAGCCTCAGGCCATCGCCCTGCTCACGCTCCAAGAGGTCTCGTTGATCGGGCCGCGAGAAGTTGTCGACGATCGTCACCCGGGGGCGAACCTCTGGGGACGCCCGAAACGACCGGGCCGCGTCCAGCGCCAGCGCGGCCGTGTTCCAGTTGACGATGGCGACGTCGACCGAGGGCCCGCCGGCTGAGTCCCGAGAAGAGCTAGTGATGCTCGATGACGCGGTCGACGAGGTTGTACTCCTTCGCCTCCTCCGCGCTCATGAAGTAGTCGCGCTCGGTGTCTTTGGCGACCTTCTCGAAGGGCTGGCCGGTGTGCTTGGCGAGGATCTCGTCGAGGCGCGTACGCACGTCAATGATCTCTTTGGCGTGGATCTCGATGTCGGTCGCCTGGCCCTGGAAGCTGGAGGAGACCTGGTGGATGAGGATCTTCGAGTTGGGTAGCGACATCCGCTTGCCGTCGGCGCCGGCCGCCAGGAGCAGCGCGCCCATGCTCATCGCGATGCCGACGCAGATCGTCTGCACTTCGGGCTTGATGAACTGCATCGTGTCGTAGATCGCCAGCCCGGCGTAGACGGAGCCGCCGGGAGAGTTGATGTAGAGGCTGATGTCCTTGTCGGGATCCTCAGACTCCAAGTGCAGGAGCTGGGCCACGATCAGGTTGGCGATGTCCTCGGTCACCGGCGTGCCCAGGAAGACGATCCGCTCGCCGAGCAGGCGCGAGTAGATGTCGAAGGCGCGCTCGCCGCGCGAGGTCTGCTCGACCACCATCGGAACCAACGGGCTCATGGTCGGCACTCTATAGAAGGCGTCAGGCGTGCTCGTGCCCGGCTACTCGGAGCCGGGGGTCCAGAGCTCACCCTTCTCCTCTTTCTCTTTCTCTGGCGTCCAGATCTTCTCGCGGGCCTCCGCCTGCTCGAGCGGGATCGGCTTCGCCGCCTCGGCGATCAGGTCGATCGCCTTGCGCACCTGGATGTCCTCGCGGACCATCGCGTCGCGGCCGCTCTCGCGCAGCCGCTTCAACAGCTTCTCGGGACTCGTGCGCTCGTGTTCGGCCGTATGGGCGAGCGCCTCGACCATCTCCTCCTCGGAAATCTCGATCTCCTCCGCCTCGGCGATCGCGGCGAGCACGGCCTCGCGCTTCAGCTCCCGCTCGGCGTCGGGCTTGGATTCCTCGAGCAGCTCCTCGCGGGTCTTGCCCTGCATCTGCAGGAAAGTGTCCGGGCTCATGCCCTGGCCGGCGATCTGGCGTTCGAAGCGCTCCAGGCGCTCCGCCGCCCGCGCCGCGACGAGGTCGCCGGGAAGATCGACGGTTGCCGTCGCGACGGCAGCATCGACCGCCGCGACCCGGAAGTCCTGCTCGGCGCGCTCGTCGAGCGCTTCGGCGACGCGCTTGCCGATGTCGGCGCGCAGCTCCTCGAGGGTCTCGAACTCGGAGGCTTCGGCGGCGAAATCGTCGTCGAGCTCGGGCAGGACCTTCTCCCGCACCTCCTTCACCTCGACCGCGAAGACCGCGTCCTTGCCAGCCAGATCCTCGGCCTGGTAATCCTCGGGGAAGGCGACCTTGACCTCGCGCTGCTCGCCCCCGCTGGCGCCGGCGAGCTGCGCCTCGAAGCCCTCGATGAACCGGCCGCTGCCGAGCTCGAGCATGCGGTCGGACTCCTTGCCGCCTTCGAAGGCCTTGCCGTCGATCGTGCCCTCGTAGTCGATCAGCAGCACGTCGCCATCGGCAGCCGCCCGCTCGACCGGCTCGAGCTTGGCGAAGCCTTCGCGGATGCGCTCGATCTCGCGCTCGACGATCTCCTCGGACGGCTCGGGCTCGGCGCGCCCCACCTCGAGACCCTTGTACTCGCCCAGCTCGGCTTTCGGCCGGACGCCGATCTCGAATTTGAAGCTGAGCGGCTGACCCTCGGCCTCGGGGGCGGTGACGATCTCGATGTCGGGATCCCCAATCGGGCTGACCCCAGAGCGCAGCAGGCCCTGCTCGTACCACTCGGGGAGCGACTCGCGGATCGCCTCCTGCAGGACGGTGCCGTAGCCGAGGCGCTGGATCACCAGCGAGGGCGGCGCCTTGCCCTTGCGAAATCCGGGCATGCGCATCTCCCGGGCCAGACCGCGCGTGGCACGAGACACGCCGCGGTCGACGTCCTCGGCGGGAACCTCCACCTCGACCCGCACGCGCGAGTCGGGCAGCTCTGTGATCTCGGTCTTCATCGGTCGCGGGACCCTAGTCGCTGAGAGAGCATGGTGCGCAGGGCGAGGGCGAAGTCGATCGCGAAGGCGATGCCGCGGCCGACCGGACCGGTGACCAGCCATGCGCGCGCTCGGGTCAGGGCTCTACTCCTCATTGGCGTATTCCAGCAGGGAGGAGTCGACAAGCCACTCGACGGGGGCGCGGTCGTCGGTGTAGACCTCGCCGCCGGCGAGGCGAGGCGACAGCGAGCCGGCAGCCTCGATCGCCAGCGGTGTCAACTGTGGAGCCAGGGAGCCAGCCCTGCGCCGCAGCCGCGCCGCCGAGACCGGCCCCTCTCCGGCCAGCAGCAGGGTGTTCGTCGGCGTCACCGCAAAGCGCAGGACGCGGGGGAAGGCGCTGGCCATCGTCCGGCCCAGGACCCTCTCCAGCTCCGTGCTCCCCTCCGGATGCCCGACGTTGACGATCGCGACCCCGCCCGGGGCAAGCCGTTCCCGGGTGAGCTCGAAGAACTCCCGCGTCGCCAGGTAGAAAGGGATGTAGGGCTGGCGGTAGGCATCGAGCATGATCGCGTCGTAGTCGCCCGGCACGCGCCGTAGCCACGGCCGGGCGTCCTCCGCGAACAGGCGCATGTGGGGGTTACGCAGGTCGAAGAAGCGCCGGCCCAGCTCGCTCAGCTCGGCGTCGATCTCGACCGCGTCCACGGCGGTCTCGGGGAAGAAGTGGCCGAACGCCCGCGCCACCGTGCCGGCGCCGTTGCCGAGGATCGCGATCCGCCGCGGCGGTCGCGCCCGCCCGGCGAAGGGCAAGACGAGATGGGCATCCCAGTAGTCACCGGTGAGATAGCTGCCGGGGCGGTAGAACGAGTGCACGGCCTGGCCCTCGTTGAGCTCGAGAACGCGAACGCCGTCGGGACGTTCCACCACACGGGCGTACTCGTGGACCGTCTCGGCCTCATAGAGGACGCGGCCAGTGTCGGCTGCCTTGATCGTGCCGACCGGTAGCGAGACGGCCAGGGCAAGCGCGGCGGGGACGGCGGCGAAGCGCCAGCCAAGCCCCAGGGCGGCGACGAGGGCGAGTGCGAGGGCGAAGACGAGGAAGGTGCGCTGGGTGCCCAGCATGGGGATCAGGAGGAGGGCGGCCAGCATCGTGCCGACCAGCGAGCCGGCCGTCGAGGTCGCGTACAGCCGCCCGACCACCTCGCCGGAGCCCTCGACGTCGGCCACCGCGAGCCGCACCGCCCACGGAGCGGCGGCGCCGAGCAGGGTGACCGGCACCGCGACCAGCACCAGCACCCCGAAGAGGGAGCCGGCGAAACCGCCGACCGAGACGCTGTCGAAGGCGTCGACCGAGAAGCCGAGGAAGGGTCGCGCGGCGAAAGGCACAGCGGCGATCAGCACCGCCGCGGCGAGGACGAGCAGGCAGAGGCCGCGCATGTGTGGGTGGCGGTCCGCATAACGGCCGCCGAGCCAGTAGCCGACTGAGAGGGCGACGAGGACGACGCCGATCGTGTTCGCCCAGACGATCGTCGAGGCGCCGAAGTAGGGCGCCAGCAAGCGCGCCGCGGCGATCTCGGCGCCGAGGCTGGCGGCCCCGACGACGAAGACCAGCGCCGCCAGCAGCAGCCTCGACTCAGGCGGGGTCGCGCTCGGGCTCATTCTCGGCGGCGGCGATTCGCTGCTCGAGCCGCGCACCGTGACCGGCGGCGACGGCGCGCTGGGCGCGCCGCTCGTCGAGTGGAACGCCGCGGTCGTGGGCGAGGTCGAGCAGCCGCTGCTTCTCGGCCCCTTCGCGGGCGACCTCGAGGAAGACCCAAGCGAGGACGCCGAGGGCGAGGAAGGTCCCCTCGAGCATCATCACCACTCCGGCCGTGCTCTGGTCGGCGACCGCCGAGATGCCCCAGTAGGCCTCCCCCGGCGCGTAGATCGGATAGAGCACCGATCCCGACCACATCAGCACGTTGCCGAGGATCGCGCCGGCGAAGCGGACCCCGATCACGTAGCCGACCTTCCAGGCCGCGCTGAACCACTCCGGCTTCGGCAGGGGCCCGAACACCGGCATCCACATCAGGCAGCCGAAGAAGAGGAAGGTGGAGTGCTCCAGCGCGTGCACGGGCGCCCCCCCGTAAGCGGCTTCGTAGAGCGCGGGAATGTGCCAGACATAGAAGTTCAGCGCCCAGAGTGGGAAGGCGATGAGCGGGTGGGCGAGGATCTGCAGGCGGTTGAAGGCACGAATCGCGAGGATCGGCTGCAGCAGCGATTTGGTCAGCCCGAGGACCAGCAACAGCGAGGCGATGTCGCCGATCAGCAGGTGCTCGACCATGTGGCCGATCACCAGCTCCTCGGCGATGTGGCCGATCGGCGAGAAGAGCGAGATCGCGATGATCGCCAGACCGGAGCCGAAGCAGACCTGGCGCCAGAGCGGGACCGGGCGTCCGTCCCAGGAGAGAACCGTCGCCCGGTGCCAGTAGAGGATCCCGGCAACGGTCAGCGGCAGGATCTCGATCGGCGCGAATGCGCCGGCGACGTGGGCGAACGGCAGGCTCACGGATTCAGCGTAGCGACGCGGTTTGCGGGGACGCCGCCCGCGCTCGCTGCTAGCTTGGCCTCGCTTTGGGCGCTGAGGGAAACCACCGCTTCCCGCCGATTGGCAGCTACGGGTTCCTCTCCGACTGCCACACCAGCGCCCTGGTCTCCTACGACGGCGCGGTCGAGTGGCTCTGCCTGCCGCGCTTCGACTCGCCCAGCGCTTTCGCGGCGCTGCTCGATCGCGACGCGGGCCACTTCAAGGTGGCACCCCGCGGGGTCGTCGTGCCGCTCAGCCGCCGCTACGAGCCGGGGACGCTGGTGATCGAGACAACCTGGGTGACCGACACGGGCTGGGTCGTGATTCACGACGCGCTGACGATCGCCGAGTGGGCGACGGCGGATGGCAAGGGCAGCCGGCCCGATACCGAACACGAGTCCGATTGCTCCCTGCTGCGCACGATGACCTGCGTCGACGGCGAGGTCGAGATGGAGATGGAGTGCTTGCCGCGCTTCGCCTACGGCGCCGAACCGGCGAGCTGGAGCGGCGGTGAGCTGGGCGAGGCGGTGGCCCGCGGAGGCGACGGGACCGAGCTGCGCCTGACCAGCGACATGGAGCTCTCACTCGATGGTGGTGCCGTGCGCGGCACCATGAAGCTGCGTGAGAACGAGACCGGCTTCTGCGCGCTCACCTGGGGCAACAGCGATCTGGGCGGCCCGCGCAGCGCTCCCGAGGCGCTGGAGCGCCTCGACTCGACCGAAGAGTTCTGGCGCGACTGGCTGCGCGACGGCAACTTTCCCGATCACCCCTGGCGCATCCACCTGCAGCGCTCAGCGCTGGTGCTGAAGGGCCTCACCTACACGCCCAGCGGGGCGATCCTCGCCGCGCCGACCACCTCGCTGCCGGAGACCCCCGGAGGGGAACGCAACTGGGACTACCGCTACAGCTGGATCCGCGACTCGACCTTCAGCCTCTGGGCCCTGCACACGCTCGGCTTCGACCAGGAGGCGCGCGACTTCATGCGCTTCATCGTCAACGTCTGCCGCGAAGACTCCGACCTG
>Ga0157380_10001001_pt1 | contig 17984 bp, 12 predicted proteins | sample S35metaG_FD_119757 | JGI IMG/M metagenome (GOLD analysis project Ga0157380, IMG submission 119757) | Switchgrass rhizosphere microbial communities from Kellogg Biological Station, Michigan, USA - S3-5 metaG | ecosystem: Host-associated > Plants > Roots > Rhizosphere > Soil | place: USA... | reverse complement strand
CTTCGGCACATTGAGGATGGTCTTCTCGCTGCCGTCCGGATAGACGATCACCCACTTCAAGCTCTTGCCGCGCAGGTGCATGTGCGGCGACATGGCGTAGAGCGTGATGTCTTCGGTCACCGGGGTGATGCCGGTGAGGCGCCAGTTCTCCGCGTACGGCGGAATGTTCGGCGTCTTGCTTCTGCGGCGCGTGCTGCTGTCGTCCGCGACATATTCCACCTCGCGGCCTTCGGCGCGATAGATCGACAGTCCGCCCTTGGTCGTCGCGAGCGGATCGCCCGCCTGGCGGATCAACACTTCGTGCGTCACCGGAACCTTGTTGAACCAGATGCCGAGCTTGGTCCGATCCTTCTCGGGCTTGCCAGTCGGGTTGTAGTGCAGCTGCCAGTTGATGTACTTGCCGGCCGGCAGGCGCTTGCCGATGTCGGCGCGATGATGATCGAGGCCCCGGCCCGGGACCCACGACAGCAGCTTGCTCGATCCCGGCAATCCGCTATCGGTGGAGGGCAAGCCGCGCGATCCGCGATCGCCGATCGTTTTGCCGTCCTTGTCGATGATGCGGCCGTTGACGACCGAGGAGCCTTCCGGAATGTCGACGAAGAAGATGCCCGCGTGATGCAGCACGGCGCGGTTGCTCGGCTTGAGCTCGACGATCTCCGCGAACTTGTCTTCGCTCCACGGCACCTTCGAATAGAACATCTGCACGCCGAGCTCGCCTTCGGCGGGAATGTCGAATTCGACCGGCATCTCGAGGACGAGATCAGGCTCGGTGCCCGCCGTCCATCCGGTCGCGAATTTCGGCGCGGCCGGCATGTCGGCGGCGTTGCCCTTCACGGCGCCGCCATCGACCCACGCGGCGATCGTGTCGATCTCTTTCTCGGTGAGGCTGAAGTCGTTGCGCATCGGCAACGTCTGCGTCATGTCGGCGCCCCAAGGGGGCATCTCGCGCGCCATGACTTTGCCCTTGATCGCCTTCGCCCACGGCCGCGCGTCTTCGTACGAGAGCAGCGACATCGGCGCCACCTCGCCCGGCCGGTGGCAGGTCGCGCACTTGTTGAACATGATCGGCGCGACGTCTTTCGCAAACGTCGGAGCCGCATGCGGCGCGGGTGTTTGCGCAGCGATCTTGAACGAAGTGAGCGCCGCGACTCCTACGACGATCAACGCAAGACGCTTCATGTCGTGCTCCTCTGGTGATTCCTGTTGGCCCGTTCGCCGATTGGCCGATTGGCCTGCGATATTAGCCTATTTCGGCGCTCCCGGCGCACAGGATGCGGCGGCTTCGACCGCCGAGGTCATGTTGATGCGGCTGACCTTGTCCTTGATGAACAGCCCGCGAATCACGACCGTGTGATTCTTCATTTGCGGCAGGTTGAACTCGCTCGTGCCGATCAGGCGGAAACTGTTCTTGCCGGCCGGAGGCTCCGACGGGATTTCCTTCCCTTGCGCCTGGTTGGCGACGCTCGGCACAGGTTCGGTCGCGGCGACCAGCATCCAGTTCGTACCCTGCTCGCGCAGGCATCCGGTCACGCTGACGATGTCGATTTTCTTTGCGGGCGCTTGCGCGATCGTGAGCAGCAGCAGCGCGATGAGGGCGTTCATACGCGCCGTATGATACCCGACGTGATTCGTCCTTCGACTCGCAACCCCGTAAACCACATCCGCGGGGTTGCCCGCTCAGGACGGCGAGCAGGATTGCTGTTTTGCTTTCTTGCGTTTTCGACCATCTCGCTCGCCGCTCATGAGGCGGAGCGCACGCGAGTGACGCTCGCGCTCGCGGCCGACGGCTCGTTCGTGCTCGACGTCGCGAACGATCCGATGTGGCTGCTGCTCCGGCTCGAGACCTTCGCCGGCGGCGCGGCCCCGGCGAACATGTCCCCCGCCGATCGCGATCGGCGTCTCGCGCAGCTCGTGTCGGTCTTCGCCGATCGCATCGTGCTCTTCGTCGACGCTCACGAAGTGCGCGCCACGCGTGTCGAGTACGTGGCGCCCGTCAGGGAGCAGGGATCGGGGATCGGGGATCAGGCAGGCGCCCTCGCCCGTTTTCATCTCACGGGCACGATGCCGCGCGACGCGACGCGGCTGCGATGGCTCTACGGGCTCGTCGGCGATCGGTATCCGCTCGAGATCCGCCAGCCCGATGGATCGTCGACGATCGAATGGATCGACGGCACCAACTGGAGCGACGTGATCGATCTCTCGCACTCGTTCACGCGCCCGACCCGGATGGAGATCGTGCGGCAGTACTTGTGGCTCGGCTACACCCACATCGTGCCGAAAGGCCTTGATCACATCCTGTTCGTGATCGGTCTTTTCCTCCTCAGCCCGCGCCTGAAAACGCTGTTGCTGCAGGTGACGGCATTCACGATCGCGCATTCGATCACGCTGGGTCTGTCAATGTACGGCATCGTCTCGCTGCCACCGCGCGTGGTCGAACCGCTGATCGCACTGTCGATTGCCTACGTTGCGATCGAGAATCTGTTGACGCGCGAATTGAAGCCGTGGCGCGTCGCCCTGGTGTTCATGTTCGGGTTGCTGCACGGATTGGGCTTCGCGGGCGTGCTGCGCGCACTTGGACTGCCGCGCGCCGAGTTCCTGACGGCGCTACTGACGTTCAACGCGGGCGTGGAAATCGGCCAACTCACTATCATCGCGACGGCGTGGCTACTGGTTGGCGCATTCATGGAGCGGCGATGGTACCGGAAGGCGATCACGGTGCCGGCATCAAGCGTCATCGCTCTCGTCGCCATTTATTGGACCGTGACGCGCCTGCTCTAAAGAGTGCCAAAGGGACAAGACAAGTCTGCGATTAGACTGACTAATGTCGTGCAGATTAGGGAAAACACAGGAAAATCATTGCGCTTCCTCTGAGTCGTCAGTGCAGTTACAAATCCGAAAGAATTACGTCAAAGTCTCCGGAAAACGATGCCACTTCATCCCACGCTCAAGTACAGCTGAGTTGCCATTTTGTCCGGCGTATCGTTTGCTTCTTGCGCAAACTCGCAACCTAGTAAGCGTCGGGAAACGTACCTCCAGTTTCAGCGGAAGGATCGCCTGTGCGCGAAGCAGTGGCATTGCCAGACCGCGAGCCCGAAGACCCTGATCGAGTCGATCCCCAGGTCGTTCCATTCGACGACGTGATCCTGCAGTTCGAAGTGGAATCGCAAGAGTCGGACGCCGCTGAAGTCTCTCCGAGCAAGGGAGCGGAGCCGGCGCGGATCGCGGCGTTTCCAATCGACGCCAAACTGACGGCGGTGACGAGGCCTGTCGCCGCACCTGTCGAGACCACGCCGCCAAAGTCACGCAACTGGCGCAACGCCATTCTCGGGCTGCTCGCCACAGTCGTTCTGACGCAAGCCGCGCTGATGGCCTACTGGATGATGTCGAGCGGCGGTTTCCCCGCAGCAACTCCCACGACGGGTAACGTCACCATCACGTCGGAGCCGGCAGGATCGGCCGTCGCGATCGACGGTACGGTGCGTGGCCAGACGCCGCTGACGATTGCGCTCAATTCCGGCGCGCACATCGTCGTCGTCGGCACCGACGCGCAGGCGCGGACGCAACACGTCAACGTGACACGCGGCGGCGACTCGTCGATGCACGTGCAGCTGCCTACCGCAGTGGCCGCGCCCGCGGCAGTCGCGAGGGGCGCACTGGAAATTGCGACGGAGCCGCCGGGCGCCCGCGTCTGGGTTGACGGTGACGCGCGCGGCACGGCGCCGATCACGATCTCGGACCTCAGAGGCGGCGATCATGCCGTCACGGTGCGCTCCGGCAGCGGCGATCCGATCAAGCGCACGGTCTCGGTGCAGACCGGCGCCACCGCGTCGCTCGTCATCACCATGCCCGGCGCCGGCTCGTTTGCATCAGGTTGGCTGGCAATTTCGAGTGCCGTGGCGCTCCAGGTCATGGAAAAGGGCGAGCTCCTCGGCACCACCGAAACGCCGCGCATCCTGTTGCCGACCGGGGCGCACGAGCTCGAGCTGGTCAACGCCGGCCTCAACTATCGCGTCACACGGAACGTGACGATCGCCGGGGGACAGACCGCGACTGTCACCATCACTCCGCCACCCGGCACGCTCTCGGTCAATGCGACGCCCTGGGCGGAGGTCTGGATCGACGGGCAGCGCGCCGGCGAAACCCCGATCGGCAACTACTCGATCCCCATCGGCACGCATGAACTGCTGTTCCGGCACCCCGAATTCGGCGAACAGCGCAAGACGGTGACGGTCGGCGCGCAAGGGCCGGTGCGCGTCGGAGTCGACATGAAGAAACCATGAGCACCCCCGTTCGACTGACGATCGCGGCACTGTTCTTCTCGGCATCAGCCGCTGCAGCGCAGAACGCCGCAGGCGCGCTCGATCCGGTGCGGCAACTCTATGCCTCGGCGGAATATGAAGAGGCGCTGACGGCGCTCGGCCGGCTGCAACCCGAGACGCCGACCTCGGCGTTGGAGATCGATCGCTATCGGGCGCTGTGCCTGATCGCGCTCAATCGCGGCAGCGAAGCCGATCGCGTGATCGAATCAATCGTCGCCGCGGATCCGCTGTATCAGCCGTCGGCATCCGACGCATCGCCGCGCGTGCGCACGGCGTTCAGTACGGTGCGCGAGCGCGTCCTGCCTACCGTGGCGCGATCGCTCTACCTCGAAGCGAAAGCCGCGTACGATCGGAAGGCCTACACGGATGCGGCGCAGGCGTTCGAGACGACCGTTCGCGTGATCGACACCATTGAATCGCCGGCGAAGAACGAGCTCGCCGATCTGCGCGTGCTCGCATCAGGATTTCTCGATCTGAGCAAAGCCGCCGGCGCGCCGCCGACACCTGCGGCGCCTGCGGCGCCCGCCAAGCCGGAGGTCGCAACTCCGGCACCCGCGCCCGCGGCGCCGCCCAACACGGGACTCGTCGTGTTGAAACAGAATTTGCCACCACTGCCGTTTTCGATCGCGTCGCTTGGCACCGGCGAATTCCGCGGTACGGTGGAACTGCAGATCGACGAGGGCGGCAACGTCACGAGCGCGCGCATCATCCAGACGGTGCACGTGCTTTACGATCCAATCCTGTTGAAGGCCGTGCGCGATTGGAAGTATGAGGCGCCGCGTGTTTCTGGCAGGCCGATCGCAACCGTGAAGCGCGTCGAGATCGTGTTGAAGCCGTAGCCTGCGGTCCGATCGAGGCGGACCGCAGACCATCAGGACACTAAACTACCGGCTCGAGGTCGTTCCCGAAGGCACGAACTTCTGCAAACGCTGACCGTAGGTATCGCCGGCGTAGACCGCGCCCTTCGAATCAACGACGATGCCGTGGACCCAGTCGAATTCGCCGGGTCCCCAACCCTGCTTCCCCCAGGTCGCAACAAGCTTCCCGTCCTTCAGCGACAGCTTGTGGACGCGTTCCAACGCGTGATCGGCGATGAACGCAAATCCGTCATCACCCTTGCGGGAGATGCCGATGTCCCATGGATTCCACCCGGGCACGTTGATCTCGCGCAGATAGCTCAAGTTCTTATCAAACACCTGCACCCGATGGCCTTCGCGGTCGATGATGTAGAGGTTCTCCTGCGCATCGACTGCCAGCTTGTGCGGCAAATCCCACTCGCCGATGCCCTTGCCCTTGTCAGTAGGACCACCGGCGCCTTTTGCCACTTGTTTGATCCATTTGCCGGACTTGTCGAACATCACGACACGGTTATTGCCATAACCATCGGTGACGATGATATTGCCGTTGTGGAGGACGGCGATTCCGGACGGCAGATCGAAGTGCGTGGCATCGTTGCCCTTCTCCATCGTCGTGCCGAGTTGCATCAGCACCTTGTCCATCTTCGGGCTGAGCTTGATGATACGGTGGGCGTCGCGCTCGATCAGGTAGACGTTGCCGTCCCAGTCGACCGTGCCGGAGTGCTGCCAGTTCGGATCGAGCTTCTTGCCGTTCAGTTCCTGATCGCCGCCTGATGCGATCAGCTTGCCGCCGGTGTTGAACACCATCACCGGCTTGGCACCGCGGTTGAACACGTAGATGTGATCGTTTTGATCGATCGCCAGGCCGGAGATACCCGGTTGATTGGTCGGCCCCTGTCCCGCTGGACGCGGCGTGTTGGCACCCCCACCGGTGGCGCGGCGCGCCGCGGCTTGTGCGTCACGTTCGGCGGGAGGTGGCGGAGGTGTCTTCAGTCCGAAAAAATCTCCGGGTGGAAGTGTCGGCCAGTTCGGCACGAGCTTGTAGCCGCCGTCGGTCGGCGCGGACACCGGAGCCTGTGCGGACGCAGTCGCGAACGCGAAACACAACGTCAGCGCGGCAGTCGAAAAGAGAATGAGTCGTCGCATATACTCTCCGCGCGGAAGGATAACACCGGATGAAGCTTTCGGCTTTCAGCTATCGGCTCTCAGCCAAACGGGTTCTCCTCATGACTGCGCTCACGGTGTCCGCGGTCGCGGCTTCGCTTGCGGCGCAACAAGTCCCGAAGGGACAGATGCCGACGCTTGGTCGGCCCACTGAAGGCACTGACGAGGTGCCGCTCTTCGACTTCGACACGTATTTCCTCGGCAAGTGGACTTTCGAATGGTCGATGCCGGAAAGTCCGCTCGGTCCTGCTGGACCGTACACCGGGACGACGGTGTTAACGAAGGTCGACGGGCGCTTCTACGAAGCGATTACTGAAGGTGAGGGACCGTCTGGGCCATTCAAGGTGCGCGAACTGATCGCGTATCACAAGGAAAACAAGGTGCTCGCGCGGCAAGTGACCGACTCGCGCGGCTTCAGCTACATGCAGTTTGGTCCGGTGGGCGGCGATCTCGGAGGGATTTATAACATTCACTTCGACAGCGCACCGTTCACCGTGAACGGCAAGTCGGTGCGCGTGCAACACGTCCTGCGCTTGCTCTCGCCACTCAACTATCGAGTGGCGAGCTCGATTTCAGTCGATGGAGGGCCTTTCACGAATCTGGGAACCCCCTGGTGGCGCAAGGCGCCGTAGTTACTTCTTCATCTCGATCTTGATCGCCTTGAGCACTTCGGTCTTGGGCTCGAGCTCCGTCGTGCCGGCGGGGAACTTATTGAAGTTCATGATGTGAGCCACGATGTCGGCCTTCTGCGCCGGCGTCACCGCGCTCGGTCCGCTGGGCGGCATCGAAATGCGAATGCGCTCGAACAGGTCGCCGACCGACAGATCGTTCCAGTTGCCCATGAAGTCCGAACCGCTCAGCGCCGGCGCGAAGCCGTCGCCGGCGAGGTCGTTGCCGTGGCATTCGGAGCAGGCGGTCTTGAACGCCTCCGCGCCGCGATCCGCCTGTTCCTTCGTGAACACGCCGTCCCACACGCTCTTGGCGGCGCCGGGCGCCGCGGCCTGCTTCGCCTGCAGCGCGCTGCCCGACACGCTCGCCAACCAGATGATCGCCAATCCGCCGAAAATGACTCGAAGCTTCATGAGATCGATTGTAGCAGGTCGCTATTCCGGCAACCTAAACGCGATGTATTCACCCGAATAGTTGCCGCCGCTCACCGCGACGACGATGTACTGCTTGCCGTCGAGCAGGTAGGTCATCGGTGAGCCGCTCTGCTGAGCCGGCAGATAGACGGCGCCAACTTCGGCGCCTGACTTCTTGTCATATGCGCGCAGCATCGCGCCGCGAGCACGGCCCGGAGGCGTGGTCACCTGCGGATCGCCCATCACGACGAGCGTCCGAGTGATCACGAGTCCAACCGCTCCGTTCTGCCCGGTCTTCGGAATGTTCATGCCTTTCAGCAGCGGATGATTGCGCACGACGTCGGGGGTGTCGCCGTGCGGCACCTGCCACATCAAGTCGCCCTTGTTGAGATCGATCGCCGCGAGCACGCCGTACGGCGGCTTCACGATCGACATGCCCTGCACGTTGAGCGCCGGTGGCGCGGGCAGCCCGGCGCCGGCGATCGCCGCATTGGCTTCGGTTCGGGGCGCGTCGGCGGCGCTGCCGAATCCGGGGCCGTCACGCAGACGGAACTCGGTGCCCTTCATGCCGGCGAGGTACTTGATGTCGGAGTATCCCGGCGGGCCTTCGACGAGCGATCCAACGCTCACGCCGGAATTGCTCGCCGGAAGGTAGGCGACTTTCGTTTCCGGATCGAGGCCGGCACCCGGCCAGTTCGTGCCGCCGCCGGTATTCCCGATGTTCACCGAACCGAGAAGGCCGTTGATGTCGCCGAGGATGTACGGAACGTACGGCGATTGATCGGTACGATAGCGCTTCAGGATGTTGAGGCCCTCCGCGCGCAACGCCGGTGTGAAGTCGATCACATCGTCAGGAATCTTGACGAACGTGCGCGCGTAGGCAGGCGGCTTGCTCGGAATCGGCTGCGTCTTCGCGGCTTTCTCACCGGGGACATCCGATTGCGGGACCGGTGTCTCGGGCATCGGCCAGATCGGTTTCCCGCTGATGCGATCGAACATGTACAGCCAGCCCTGCTTGCTTGGGCACGCCACCGCTTTGATCGGCTTGCCGTCGACGACGATGTCGACGAGCATCGGCGCCGACGACATGTCGTGGTCCCAGATGCCGTGATGAATGAACTGGAAGTGCCACTTGCGAACGCCCGTCTTCAGATCAACCGCGACGAGGCTTTCGGCAAACAGGTTGTCGCCTGGCCGATGACCGCCGTAGAAATCCGATGACGGCGTCTCGACGGGCAGGTAGGCGATGCCGGCTTCCTGGTCGACCGTGATGTGCGCCCACACGCCGGTGTTCCCGTTACTGGCCCACGACTCCTGCTCCCACGTGTCGCCGCCGACCTCGCCAGGCTTGGCGATGGTGTTGAACTGCCACAGCACCTTGCCGGTACGCACGTCGTAGGCGCGCACCATGCCCTTGGTGTTGTTGTGCGTCTTGATCGTCATGCCTTCCTTGAATGACGAGCCGACGAGCGCGACGTCGCCGACGATGGTCGGCGTCGAATGCAACCCGATCTCGCCGCTCTCGAGATCGATCTGTTGGCCGCGGCCGAACGTGGCGCCGAGTTTCATGTCGACGATGCCGTCGCGGCCGAAGGCGGGAATCGGCTGGCCATTCTTCGCGTTGAGCGCAACGAGGCGATAGCCGGTGGTGACGTAGATGATGCGATCGTCGCCCTTGTTGTCGGTCCAGTACGACACGCCGCGGCCCGACAGCTGGCGCGGCGCGCCGCCGGCGCGCATGCCCTCGCGGATCGCATTGAACACCCACAGCTGCTCGCCGGTCCGCGCATCGAGCGCGACGACCGCGCGGCGTGAGCCGGCTGTCGTATAGATCACGCCCTTGACCATCAGCGGCGTGCCTTCGAGCTTGTATTCGGGGCGGGTGCCGAGATTGTCGGTCTTGAAGCGCCACGCGACCTCGAGCTTGTTGAAGTTCGAGGCATTGATCTGTTCGAGCGGCGAGAAGCGCGAGCCGCGCACGTCGCCGGAGTAATACGGCCACTCCCCTTTCGAGGTGCCGTCGGCCAGGTTGACGGCATTCGATTGCCCCGACACCACGATCGACGTCAAGCCCGCGACCACGACTCCGATCGACAGACACGCACCGAGCAGTCTTCGCGACATAAGCTCCCCTTGGCGGCGGATTATATCCAGCCGCCTTCGCGCCGTGAGTACTTTTGCGTTTCGGCGGCCAGGCTAACGGCGGATCGCCGCCTTGAGCGTTTCCACCTGCCTCGTGAAGCAGCCCTGAGTCATGTTCGCGTCGAGGACGTCGACCATTTCCTTTGACAACTGCCAGCCAAGGGGCGCTTCGCGGAGCCCCGAGTCGCTGCAGATGCGGAATTCGACGACATCGTCCGGCTCGACGGATTCGCGCAGCCGCCGCAGCGCAAGCTCGCCGCGCGCCGTCTGCGACTGCAGCAGCGCCCGCAGCGGCGAAAACAGCTCACCGAGCGACGCCGTTTCGTGCCAGGGAATTCGCGCCGGATCGGTCAGGTGTTGTTCCGGCGGCGAGTTGAGGAGCGCCACGACGATGAAGCGCACGTTCAGGGGCGAGGCCGACTGCCTGAGATAGCGCAGCAGATCGATCAACGTGTCGGCGCCGGTATTTTCGAAGTACGCGCCGTCAACCAGGTGTCCCAGGTACTCGCCGTTCTTCGCCCGCAAGCGGCCGGCGGCGCTGATGTACGGAAATCGTGCGGTGTTGTGGACCGCGGTCGCCACGCTGACATCACGCCCGGTCAACTTGTGGAAGTCGATTGGATCCTGCTCTTCGACGCTGAGATCCGATAGCGGCCACGGATATGGACTGGTAACGATTCGGCGCCCAAGCTGCACGCTGGTGCTGTTGAGCAGCAGGACTGGCACATCAGCCGAATTCACGGGGCGGAACTCGGTGAACTTCTCGACCATCGAGTCGTGATGGACGTGCTCGTTGTAGGCCTCGGCAAACGCCGTCTCCATGGCGCTCGAGCGATCGAAGCGGTAGATCGGCACCGGCAGGAACCACTGCAGGAAATCGCCGGAGACGAGCTTCGCGACCATCGGCGCGAGGAAACGCTCCCGCAGAATCTCCGACGAGATTTGTGCGCGCGGCGGCTGGTTCGTCGGATCGCGGCGCAGTCCGGCATAGACCGCCGCCCCAAAGCTGCCGCCCGAGACGCTGCTGATCGCAAACAGGCGCTGCGGAAACAGCACGCCGGCGTCGGGAATGTCGGCGAGGTGATGCAGCACGAGCGAGGTCCAGTACGCGGCGCGAATGCCGCCGCCCTCCGCGGCAGCCACGATCACCGGAACGGGTTTACCCGGATCGCCTGGCGCGCGCGTCACCCACGACGAGAACACGGCGCTCATGTCGGACTGCACCGCGGGCAGCTCGACGAGCCGCACATCGTGGTTGTCGTTCCACACGCTGAAGATCGCGGCGCACGCAAAAGCCGCGAGTTCGATCGGAACGCGGCGGGCCCGCGACACGAACACCGCCAGTCCGCCCAGAAACACCGTGTTGGCGGCGACGATTGCCAGAATCGCGACGGCGCCGAAGCGATGTCCGGCGTCGAGCGCGAACAGCGTCAGCCACGCCAGCATTACGAGGCTCAGGAGCGACGACAGCACGAACACGATGAGGCTCGGTTTGGTGATCGAAGCGATCGAATAATCGCCAGCCGTAGGGCCGCTCAGAACGCGGATCCGGCGGCGGAGGATCACGTAGGCCCCAAAAAGCAGCGAGAGCACGATGCAGGCGGCCGCCAGCGTGATCAAACGGCCGCGCGACGCGGTGGCGCTAGACGCCGCCAGCAGGCACGCCACCCCCGGGACGAACAGCGTCAGAAATCCGGCCACGCGCGGCAACCATGTCGACCAGTCGCGATACAGCTTCGACGGCGCCTCGCCGGCGCCGGCGTCGAGGATGACGCGCGACCAATACCAGACGCTGAACGCCCACACGACACTCCACACGACGAACCACGTCTGATGGCGCCCGCCGCTCGGATCGGCCAGACCGAGAAGCAGATCGCGCCCTTGATCGAGCATCAGGATCGGCAGCGTGCCGACCAACAGTGAGACGACGCTGTAGCGCGCGCTCCTGATTACGCGGCCGCGATCTGACTTGAGGAGCGCGGAGATCACGAAGCCCGCGACCACGGTCAGGAGCATGAACTTGAGGATGGCCGCCGATGACATCGCGCGCACCATCAGTGCGAATGGCGGTGCGGGATCGCCGAGCATCACGAGCAACAGGATGTTCTCGACATAGTCGGCGGCGCCGGCGATCCACGGCGCCATCGTCACGACGCGGTACGGTGTGACGCCGCCGCTCTCGCACAGCGAGCGATACAAGTGGCTGAACAAGAAGGCGTATGCGATCGGAAACAGGAAATCGAGGATCCAGATCGATTGCCGGACGGCCGCGACCGTCCCGGGCCCCCACAGGTCGACGATCTGCTTGAACACTCCGGGAGACATCGCCAGTTGCAGATCGATGACGTCCGGTCCGCCGGGAGGCGTGTGCGTCATGGCGCCGAAACCGGCGATGAGCGCCAGGTTGATCGCGAAGGCCGCGACCAGCGGGAGGTGGCGTTTCATCTGGCAGGCCAGAGCCACGCGGCGCCGCGCACTCCGCTCGCGTCGCCGTGCCTGGCTCGCACCAGCTTCGTATCAACGCGATCCGAGAAGACATGCCGGCCCCAGAGCGCCGGCACGCGATCGTACAGGCGCGTCATATTCGAGAGGCCGCCACCGAGCACGATCACGCCGGGATCGGCGATGTTGATGATCGAGGCGATCGCGCGCGCAAAGCGTCGTTCGTACCGATCGAGACAGGCGAGCGCGCGAGGATCGCCACGCTCGGCGCGGGCCGCGATGTCAGCGGCCGACAGATCCTCGCCGCCACGCGCGATGTAATCGCGAGCCAGTGCCGGTCCGGACAGAAACGTCTCGATGCATCCCGATCGCCCGCAGTAACACGGCGGTCCGGGACGCTCATCGTCTTCGGGAGCGGGCAGCGGGTTGTGACCCCACTCGCCGGCGATCGCATTGGCGCCGACCACGATGCTGCCGTTGACGACGAGGCCGCCGCCGGTTCCGGTGCCGATGATCACGCCGAAGACCACGGCGGCGCCGGCCGCGGCGCCGTCGGTAGCTTCGGACAGCGCGAAGCAGTTCGCGTCGTTGGCAAGGCGAACCGGGCGCGCCAGCGCCTGCGCGAGATCATCGGCCAGGCGGCGTCCATTCAGCCAGGTAGAGTTGGCGTTCTTGATCAATCCCGTCGCGGGAGAGATCGCGCCGGGAATGCCGACGCCCACCCGACTTCGCGCCTTCGGCGCTTCGTCGAGGCCGGCTCGAGCAAGGTCATGCTCGATCGTGCTCACCAGGCTGACGATGGCGCGGACGGTGTCGTCGTAGTTGCCGCGAGGCGCGGTGATGCGGCGTCGATCGAGCTCGCGGCCGTCATCGGCGAGCGCGAGACCTTCGATCTTCGTCCCGCCGAGATCGATGCCGATGCGCACGGGTTGCCCCTCCAGCTACGGCGATTACGGGCGATAGCCCGGGCCGCGGATCGGCTGGCCCGGCCGCGCGTCGGTGATCTTGCCGCCGGACACCACCGCGACGCCGTTGACCAGCACGTGCTCGATGCCCTCCGAGTAGTGCGTCGGATCGACGAAGGTCGACATGTCGCGCACCGTCACCGGATTGAAAATTGTGATGTCCGCCTTCATGCCGGGCCGCAGGATGCCGCGGTCGGTGATGCCAACGCGCATCGCCGGCCGCGATGTGAAGCGGCGGATGGCGACTTCGAGCGGGAACAACCTTTCCTCGCGCACGTACTTGCCGAGGACGCGCGTGAACGACCCCCACGCGCGCGGATGCGACTTCGATTCCGAGAACGGGCCGTCCTCGGCGCGCGCGCCCGAATCGGTGCCGATTGAAATCATCGGATTCGACAGCGCCACCCGCACGTCGTCTTCGCGCATGATCGAGATGATCACGTTGGTCTGGCCGGCATCGGCGATGACGAGATCCATCACCGCATCGCGCGGGTCCTTCCCCATCTCCGTGCCGATCTCGACCATGTTCTTGCCCTCCCACTTCCGCAGCGAGGGATCGAGCACGGTGGCGATCATCACGCCGGCGCCGCCGCCGGATCCGTACCACTGGTTCTCCCAGTCCCTGGCGTTGGGATCGTCCATGTCCTTCTTGATGCGATCGCGCAGCGCGGGATCCTTGAGGCGCGCCAGCATCTGATCGAGCCCGCCGTCGCGAACCCACAGCGGCAGGCAGGCATCGAGGCCGTTCGAGGCGCGATCGTACGGATACATGTTCGCGGTCACGTCGAGGCCTCGCGCCCTCGCCTCCTCGAATCGCCTCAACACCTCCGGCATGCGGCCCCAGTTCGACTTGTAGGCGGTCTTGAGATGCCACACTTCGGCGGGGATGTTGGCGCGTTCGGCGATGGTGAACACTTCGTCGAGCGACGACATGATCTGACCCGACTCGGACCGTTGATGAGAGATGTAAATGCCGCCGTGCTTCTTCGCAACCTTCGCGAGCTCGACGATCTCATCCGTCGAGGCGAAGCGGTCGGGCACGTACTGGAGCGAGGTGCTGACGCCAAGCGCGCCTTGCAGCATCGCCTGGTCAACCAGCTTCTTCATGGCTTCGAGATCGGCCGGCGACGCGGGCTTCTGCGCATTGCCAATGACATAGGCGCGAAGCCCCCCGGCGCCGACGAAGCTGCCCAGATTGATTGCCGGCCGGTTCTTCTGCAGACGCGCGAAATACTCACTGAGGGTGCGGAAGTCGAGCACGATCTTGTAGCGGTCGTAGGGCGGCTGCGCGGACTTCGCGAGCGCGTCGTTGAGCGGCGCGATCGACGATCCCTCGCCGGTAATCTCCGTCGTCACGCCTTGCGTGATCTTGCTGGCCGCGCGTGGATCGACGAGGACGTTGAATTCCGACTGGCCGAGCATGTCGATAAAACCCGGCGCGACGACGAGATTCGATGCGTCGATGGTCGTTGTCGCCTTGCGTCCCTTTAGTTCACCAATCGCGGAAATACGGTCGCCGTTGATGCCGACGTCGGCGCGGAACCATGGCGCGCCGGTGCCGTCGACGACGAGGCCGTTGGTGATGAGGACGTCAAACGGGGAACTAGTGTCCGGCGCCGTCGTGTTATCTGGTCTTGCCTGCGTCGAGGCGGGCGTGGCCGGAGTGCTGGACTGGCAGGCGGACAGCGCGTACACCGCGAATGCAACACACACGACGGCGAGGAATCGGCTCATGCCACGAAATCCTATGTAGAATCGTTGACGAATGTCGAGCGAGACTTCGTCGAGCGCGGTATGGCCGACGGCCGCATGTGCGATCACCGGCCTGGCCCTCTACGTGACGCGAGGCGTGCTCGATCAAACCGTCACCGCCAACGGCATCGTCCGCTTTGCCATGCTGCCGCCGTGGCAGGCACTCGCCGGCTTCATTTGCCTCAGCGGGCTGCTGCTCGTCGGCATCGATCACCTCAATCGGCCGCGCGGCACCACGACAGACCGCCGGCGGTCGCGCCTCGGCGAGCTCGTGCTGCCACTCGTTTCATTGATCGTGCTTCTCGTGCCGTATACGCCGATCCTTCCGGACCGCTGGCCAGTGCTACAGGCGCTGGCAGGACCGGCCGGCGCCATCGTGTGGCTGGCCGTCGCGGCGCTGCAGGTGTGGACGTTGTGGCAATCGCGGCTGTTGACCGCGCGCGCGTTCGAGCGATGGAGCCTCACGTCGGTCACGCTGGCGCTTTTCGCCGCGACGATGGCGGTCGCCGGGCTTGCGTCGTACAAACTGACGGGAACGTCGCTCTTTCCCTCCGGCGATGAACCGCACTACCTGGTGATCGCGCAAAGCCTGTGGCGCGACGGCGATCTGAAAATCGAAAACAACCATGCCCGCGGCGACTATCGCGAATACTACCCTGAGGATCTCGATCCGCATTACCTGACGAGGGGATCCAATGGCGAGATCTACTCGATCCACCCCATTGGTATTTCGGTCATCCTCGCGCCAATCTACGCGCTCGGCGGCTACAAGGGCGCGGTGTGGTTCCTGATCGCGCTTGGCGCCCTGGCGGTGGCGATTGCCTGGCGATGGACGCTGTCCACGCTCAACGCGCCTGGCGCGGCGACGTTCGCGTGGGTGGCCGTCGCGCTCTCGGCGCCGTTCATGTTCAACACCTTCACGGTGTATCCGGAGATCGCCGCGGCGCTCGCGGTGATGGCGGCGTTTGTCATCACCCAGCGATCGAGCGTCGTCCACTCGGGCATTGCGCGTTGGGTGGCTGTCGGCGTCGCCATCGCCTCGCTGCCGTGGCTGAGCACGAAATACGCGCCGATGTCGGCGGCGCTGCTGCTCGTCGTGATTTTCCGTCTCGCGGACAAGGAACCTGCCGCCTCATTAGGAAACGTTGCTCGGAATTCGAAAATCTGGGCGGTCGTCGGGATCTATGCGATGTCGCTCGCCGCCTGGTTTGCATTCTTTTATGCGATCTGGGGGACGCCATTACCCATGGCGCCGTACGGCTCGCTGGTTCAGACCACCCCGCTCAACTTGCGGTTTGGACCGCCCGGGCTGCTCTTCGATCAGGAGTACGGGCTGGTCGCCTACGCGCCCGTTTACATCCTCGCCGCCACCGGCCTGTATCAGATGTGGCGGAGCGGTGGCGACTTGCGACGCCAGGCCATCGAGATCACCTTTATCTTCGCGGCGCTGCTGCTGATGGTCGGCTCATTCGGCATCTGGTGGGGCGGCACGTCCGCGCCGGCCCGGCCGATCGCGTCGGGCCTTCCCTTGCTAATGCTGCCGATCGCCGCCGCCTTTCGATCCGCGCCGATTGGATCGCCGCTTCGAGCCGCGCAGCACCTGCTGTTGTGGATCGGCGTCGGCATCGCGATCACGCTCGCGATCGGGCAGGACGGCTTGCTAATCAACAACGCGCGTGACGGCACGTCGGCGTTGCTCGATTTCTGGTCGCCGCGGTGGGAGCTGTGGTCGCTGGCGCCGAGCTTCATCGGCCAGCACTGGACGATCGCGTGGCTTTACGTGATCTGGTGGCTGGCGATCGCCGGCGGCGCGGCGGTGCTGTTGTCGAGGATGCGCTCGTCGAGTCCCGGCGTATCCGCGCTCGCGGCGTTCTTCACCTTCAGCGTCGCGTTGATGCTCATCGCGATGACGGTCCCCTGGCTGCCAAGCGGACGAGCCGAAGCGCGAACCATCGATCTCGGCGCACGTTCACGGCTGGTTGCGCTCGACGGTTTCGATGCCCGGGCGCGGCCCGCGTCGATGATCTACAACCCGCTGCATAAGGGCGCCGCGGCGGATGCGCTGCCCGAACTCGTCCTCGGCGTGAAGCCGCTGCAGCGCTCGGATCCACAGCCGGTGCGGGTGATTCACAACGGCCGCTTCTCGTTGCCGGCCGGGACCTACAACATCGCCGTCCGGTTCGGCGATCGCCCGCCTGATCGCGCGCTGCCGCTCTCGCTTCAGATCGGCCGCAACGGTCCGCCGCTTCAGACTTGGACGATGCAGCCGCAGCCGCTCGAGCGATGGCAGACGACGCTGTGGTTGCCGGTTGACGCGAGCTTCGTCGGCCTGCGCGGCCCGGTTGACTTGGAACGGGCGATCGAATCGATCACAATCACACCGATCGCCGTCGTCGACGCGGGCGCGCGCCCGCTCGTGCCGGTGGTGCTGGCGGCCGCGAACTATCCCGCCGCGTCGATGTACTTTCACGACGAGCAGCTCTACCCTGAACCGGCGGGATTCTGGACCATTGGCGGGCGTTCGTCACACGTGACAGTGGCGGCGCCGCCGGGCCAGCCATTGCCGGTTGTGGTGCGGATTCATCCAGGCGCGAAGCCGAACCACATCACCGTGAGCACGTTCGGCTGGAGGCGCGCCTACGATTTGATCCCCGGCCAGGCCGTCGAGTTCGAGCTGCCGCAATTTGCCAGCGGGGTCGTACCGTTGACGATCACCACGGAAACCGGCTTTTATCCGCGTGACATCGATTCACAGTCGACCGACCGGCGGTTCCTCGGCGTCTGGGTTGAAGCCAAAACGGGATCGGCCGCCACACCATGACGACACTTGCCGACCTTCGACGTGATTACGCGAGCCGCGCGCTCGACGAGAACGATGCGCATTCCGATCCGATCCAGCAGTTCACGCTCTGGTTCGACGAGGCGCTGAAGTCGCAGCTGCTCGACGTCAACGCGATGACGCTCGCGACTTCGTCCGCTCACGGCGAGCCTTCGGCACGCACGGTGCTCCTCAAGGGCGCGGACGAAAGCGGATTCGTCTTCTACACGAACTACGACAGCGCAAAAGGGCGCGATCTCGCCGAGAATCCGCGCGCGTCGCTGCTGTTCTTCTGGCGCGAGCTCGAGCGGCAGGTGCGCATCAGCGGATCGGTCACAAGGACGACGCACGCTGAATCAGATCACTATTTCCATTCGCGTCCCCTCGAGAGCCAGATCAGCGCGGCGATTTCGGATCAGAGCCGGCCGGTGGCCGATCGATCG
>Ga0157380_10001000_pt1 | contig 17985 bp, 12 predicted proteins | sample S35metaG_FD_119757 | JGI IMG/M metagenome (GOLD analysis project Ga0157380, IMG submission 119757) | Switchgrass rhizosphere microbial communities from Kellogg Biological Station, Michigan, USA - S3-5 metaG | ecosystem: Host-associated > Plants > Roots > Rhizosphere > Soil | place: USA... | reverse complement strand
TGGCAGGGTGTGAATCGCACGGAACGCCGGGTCCTTGGCATAGTTCGGGATACCCGAGGTGTGGGCCAGCAGGTGCCGCAAAGTTACGGGTTTCCAAGCCTCCGGACACTGCTCCACGAATCGGCAGATCGAATCCTCGGTGCTCAGCTTGTCCTGCTCCGCCAATTGCATGATGAGAGTTGCAGTAAATTGCTTCGTGATGGAGCCGATGCGATATTTGGTGTGAACTGAATTCGGGTTGTGCCATTCCGCGTTCGCGAGTCCATAGGCGCCCTCGAAGACCACTTGCTGGGCACGGCTGATCAGCACAACACCGCTGAATCCGTCCGACGCTTGCGCCTGATGAATGCCGCAGCCCTTTCGGAGAGAGACGCGCTGCCGGCGGGGATGGCAGGCAGGCACACCAGTGCAACGACCAGAAGCACGGGTGTTAGCAGCACTCGTCGCATATCGAGGAAGTCCCTCGCCTTGGGTGGAAAAGCGGATTCTGCGCAGCCAAGTTATCTTACGCGAACCCGCAGGGCGAAATCCCTTCGCAGCGGCACCCTGCGCCTAACAAGTTTCGTTACTTGAAGGTACAATCTTCGCATCGACCACCGAAGTCCTTTGGTTTGTCGAAGGCGCGCTAAATGAACCAAGTCACACCATCGCAGATCCCGCGGGCGCAGGTCGGCGTTACTTCACCACCACCGAAGTGATGGGGCTGTGCGGCTCTAAACGCCATGTATCAAGCGGAATCAAACAACACATATGTATCGGATGCAACGTCGACGCTACCAGCCATCCTTGCTGGAAATGTCTCAACATCGCTCTGACTCAAAGCACGTAACAAAGATTGCTCCGACGGCGGGCGCCCAACGCCAGCGAATCAGAAGCAAGCTTTTCGACGAAGCAGCAATAAGACTAGTTCGATTGATTTGTTAGCAGCAAGGAAAGGCCGCGCGACGATGACGCATTGACCGCCGCGCTGGCACTCATCCCCCGAACCGCAGCATAGGTCGGATACGCTATCTCTGGTTCGCGACTTGGGTTGTTGTTCGAGGCAGATTCTGATCCGCTGGCACGAACGCGCTCGTCAAGACTGGGCGGTCCACTCTCGCGACCGCGTTCGATAACGCGAAGTCCACGCAAGTAGCGAAGTTGTGCTTCTGGCGAAGGGTGCCGCCATCCAGGGGCCGGCAGACTTCTCTGGCAGCATTCTTCAATCGACTAAGCAACTTCGCAGCGTGAGGCGGTTTGTCGAGGTTCAGGTCTGCAAAGTGCACGGTCAAGGACTTCGACGCGAACGGCAGATCGTCTGCTGCTGCCTTGCCCATGATCCCGACGGCCCCGACTGCGAGAAAAGCGATTGCCCCAAGTTGGCTGATGGTCTTCATGAAAAAATCTCCTGATCGAAGGTTCTGAAGGTCGCCAAGGCCAGTCCGCTCGACCGGCATCGCCGCTACCGTTGCCGGCTGCGTCTGGCGTGGGATGAACCTTGAGCGCTCGAAGGCGCGCTCTCCATAACCGCTGTGTACTTTGTTTCTGACTCGTCGATGAGCGCCGTCTGATCGGCATCTGATCCGTCAACCTGCTGATCTCCATGGACAAAAAATAAGGCTCGGGTATGCTCGACCAGCGATGTCGAGCCGCGACGCCCACCCAAGCATGGCTGCACCCAAAGCGATTCGTTTCGACGGCTGGCTGCTGCGCCCTGAGGTGGGCGAACTTAGCAAGGATGGCCGTAAGGTGCGCCTGCCGGATCAGCCGCATTTGATCCTCAATGAACTGCTGGCCCGGCCTGGTGAGCTGGTGACCCGTGAGCAATTGATAGCTCGCCTGTGGCCGAAGGGTGTCGTCGACTTCGACACGGGATTGAACTCCGCAGTCCGCAAGTTACGAGTCGCATTACGAGACGTAGCAGATACTCCTCGGTACATCGAAACCATTCCGCGTAAAGGTTATCGGTTCATCGCACCCGTCGACCCGGATCCACCGCCGGTCGATTTGATATCGGACGTGGCAGATCTGCCCGAAGCGGTAACACCTGTGTCGATCGCTCTCCCGGCGGAGCCCGTCGACATAGCAGCGCTGCCCGGTCCACCGGTGCCACCCGCAGTTGTCAGTTATCCCCACCGACGCCTCAACAAATACATCGTCATCGGATGCGTGGCGCTCTTGGCCGTTGGTCTGAGTCTGCTGGCATTGCATCGTGAGCCGATACCCACTGAATCGACGAACGTCGCGAGAAATTCCAATCTCGACAGCAAGACCATCGCAGTGCTGCCCTTCCGCTCGTCGGGCGCGGAGAGCGACCAACTCCTCGCACGAAGTCTCTCGGATCTCGTCCGCAACCGACTGGGTGCGCTCTCTGGGATGACCGTCATCGCCGCCATGTCTGCCGCTCGGTCGATGGCCACGGATCCCGACCCGCTCGCTGTCGCAACTTCTCTTCATGCAAGATATCTGGTGCTGGGGAGCATGGAACGTGTGCAACCGCAGTTGCTTGTAACTGTGGAAATGACGGATGCGGCGTCGGGCGTGACAGTCTGGCGGCAGGCATTCGAGTTCCCTCAGAGCGAGGCCGGTGCCCTTCAAGACAAGGTTCTCGCACGCGTATCTGACGCCTTGCATATTTCGGTCGAATCATCCGCGCGAACAGTCTCTGCGGAGTCTGTCAACTTGGATTCGTACCAGCTATTCACGCGTGGGCAACAGCTGATGCTCAATCAGCGCGTCGCTGACGTCGAGACAGCGATCGAATTGTTTAGACGCGCGACGACACTGGATCCTACATTCGCGCGCGGTTATCTCGGCTTGGCGCAGGCCCAAATCCTCGGTGCCGCTCTTTCGGGGGCAGACGATTCGACGGAAGGGATCGCGCATGCCCAAGCCAAAATCGCTCTTGATCGGGCACTCACACTGAATCCGGCACTTGGCGAAGCATGGATTGAGCGCGCGCGCCTCACGAAAGATCCAACACTAGCCGAACCGCTGTTTCGCCGCGGACTCGATCTCTCGCCGAGCTACGGTCTCGGTTATATGCGATATGCAGAATTCCTATTCGGCGAGTACCGAAAGGGCGAGATGATCTCGGCGATCGAGCGAGCTCGCCAGCTGGACCCATTAGACCCGCGACTGGCGGTTCGTCAGGCCATGTTTCTGATGATCGGCCGAAGTGACGTGGCAGGCCACGACAGGCTCATACTTGAAGCACTAGCGCTGAATCCTAAAATGCAACCGGCGATGGCGCAGCTGGCGCATTCACGATATGAATACACCGGACAATTCGCCGAAGGCATTCGACTCATCGAACAGTCCATCGCTCTCGATCCGCAGTCACAGTGGAGCAAGGACTATGCTGCCACCATGTACCTCGACGTAGACGATCCGAAGGCAGCTGAGATCCTGGCGAGCAGTGCTGGTCAGTCCGGACGTGTTCTGGTCGAGATAGCTCAGTATCGTGGCAACCGTCGTCTGGCAGCACAGCTGGCGAGAAATTGGTCGGGCGACCCACACTGGTCCGCCAATGCGTTCTCGCCCCTTTGCGAGGCAATCCGCGATGAGGCTATCGACACGGGGGACTATGCCGCTGCTGTGAAAATGCTCGAAAAGCAGTACGCCATCGGAGCACCAGCCAACGGTCGCGGCGGGTTAGTCATGTGGAACCGGAGCATCGGGATTGTCTATGCGCATACACTGATCCTTGCTGGGGAAGTGGAGCGCGGCCGTAAGCTTGCCGAGGCAATTCTCACGCAGATCGATAGCGAGTCCGTTGGTCGCACGGAGCACTGGTTCTCTCGAGAACGCGCTGCGCTGTTTGCGCTGTTGGGGGATGACGAGCGCGCACTCGAGGAGCTTGCAGCCAGCCTTCAGCTTAATTTTTACGCACGCTGGTGGTACACCGCGGAACTCAATCCGATTTACCATCGACTCCGCGGCGACGCCCGTTTTCAGGCCATGGCGACCAAAGCGAGCCAACATCGGGCCCTGGAGCGGCAGCAGGTCGATGAATTGCGAAACAAGGGCGTCATTCCGAAGCGAACGATTGCTAGCGTGCCTTGAAATCTCAGTTACCGATCCACCCATCCGGGAACTCAATGTGCTGATGAGTCCAAGACTTATAGGCGCATGCTGGGCGCTTTCGATAGCTACAGCAGCAGCGAGCGGACCCCTACAAACCGTGGTGGTAACAGGATCGCGCATCGCCGCCGAAGACAACGAAGGCAACGTACCCGTACTCGTGCTGCAAGAGGAGCAGCTGACGGCCCATGGCGCCGACTCGTTGGGCGAGGTGCTGCAGACCTTGCCGCAGAATACTGGTGCCCCGCTCAATACCAACGTAAACAATGGCGGCTACGGGTCGACACGAGTTGCGCTGCGCGGCCTTGGATCTCAACGCACCCTTGTCCTGCTCAATGGCCGACGTCTGCCGAACGGCGGCATCGGAGCGGACGCCTCCGTCGATATCGATTCGCTGCCTCTCTCGATGGTCGAGCGCGTAGAAGTACTCACTACGGGAGCCTCAGCAGTCTACGGCGCGGACGCCGTTGGCGGTGTCATCAATGTCATTACACGAACTGATTTCAAGGGAACGCAGATCGGCGTTCAATCTGCGGTCAGCGAGCGAGGCGATGGCGCAGTTCGACGAGTGCAGCTCTTGGTCGGTGGCGACCTCCAAAGTGGGCAATGGATGTTCGGCGGCGACCACGTCGATCAAAACGGTGTATCGATGAATCGACGCGAGTACTCGGCAGTCCCACTGGCCGTGGCCAGCGCGGACGGCACAAGGGTGGCATCCGGCTCTTTCAGTATTCCAGACGGCCGCTTCATGGTGCGGCCAGGGAACCGGCTCGGACTGCCGCCCGGTCCCTACACACGTGTCGCAGGTAGCTCGCAGCAAACTGCGAACGATTGGCGGCGTGCGACCGCCGCGGACACTTTCAACTTCGCGCCCTACACCTATCTGCAGACACCGAACGACCGCACATCGTTTTGGCTGACAGGCAGGCAGCCGGTCACCAACTCAGTCGAAGCTTTCGTAGAAGGCCAGATAGGACGCCGCCGGTCGTCGCAGAGCCTTGCTCCCGCGCCCTTCATGTTGCCGTCGAACGCCGCGCCGCTTCTAGCTGACGGCACCCCGTACATTCCCGCTACCAATTACTACAATCCATTCGGCGTGAATGTCACGACGGGCGCGCGGCGCCTAGTGGAATTGGCTGATCGCGGTTACGAGCAGCATATAAATGTATGGCGAGCGCTCGCCGGACTGCGCGGGCTTTTGGGCAATTGGAAATGGGAAGCTTCGGCGGCGCTGTCTGATTCGGACGCCGTGACGCGCGAGCGAGGACTTCCGGTCGCCGAACGGTTTGTAACCGGCCTAGGACCCTCGGGCCCCGACGACACAGGGCGAATCGTCTGCGGAACACCAGACATTGCAACGGGCATCGTACCGCAGGGTGCGATCGTCGCAGGATGTGTCCCGCTCAATCTATTCGGCGGGGCTGGCTCTATCACGCCTGAACAGCGGGAATATATGAGCGGACCTCTAGAGGACCACGGCGACAATTCGCAGCGGCTGATCGATATCAATCTGACTGGCACATGGGGTCGATTACCCGCCGGCAATATTCAGTGGGCTGTCGGCGGCGAATATCGACGAGAGTCCGGCGCCTATCGATACGACGCTCAACGACTCAGCGGCGCGGTGGGTGATGGCCTGGGCGCAGACGTGCCTGGAGGTAGGTTCTCAGCCCGCGAAGTTTACCTAGAAACTCAACTGCCGCTATTGGCCGATGGAAATGGAGTACGAACTGTCGATGCGACTCTGGGCGGTCGCTGGTCCGATTTTTCGAGCTTCGGCAGCCACGCGAGCTGGCGTAGTGGATTGCGCTGGAATGTCTCTGCATCTTGGATAGTGCGCGCTGACTATGCAACGCTGTTTCGCGCCCCAGCTCTGAATGAACTCTATGAGGCACAAGTCACGAATCTCGGTTTCGCACCTTTCGATCCTTGCGGGCATGCGCCGACTTCAATGCAGCAGATCAATTGCTCCGGGAGTGGAGTGCCTGGCGGCAGCTATGTTCAAGTGCCGACCGATTCCGCACTGTTGTCCCAAGGCGGCAATACTCGGTTGCAGCCGGAAGAAGGGCACTCGTTCGATGTCGGTGTGGAGTTCCGCAGCAATGCATGGCGCACGACGGTCGACTATTTTGAGGCAAGACTGAATGGATTCATCGGGCGCTACGACCCGACCGAAATCCTGGACGAATGCGCAACTCGCGGTGTTCGGCAGGCATGTGCCAAGATCAGCCGATTTGCGGATGGCTCGGTGCGCAGTATAGACGTTCGCCGGAGCAATTTCGGCAGCGTGACGTTGCGAGGCTTCGATCTCACTACTGCGTTAGATCGTACGACAAACGTCGGGGACTGGGGCGTGCAGCTGACCACCACTCACCTGGCCGCCTACGATACCGACACCTTTGATGGCAGCCGGATATCCCACGACGTGGGGCGCACTAATCGAGGTTTGATACTTCCGCGGTGGCGCGGACTTGGTACGCTGCACTGGTCAAGGAACCGATGGCAAGCAAGATATTCGGTGCAATGGATCGGCGCACTGTCGGATTGTTCGCTGGCCCTGGACACTTCGCGCTACTGCGGCAATGTGCCACCCGTGCACTACCACGATATCGAGACTTCCTACGAATGGCACGGTGCAACTCTGCGCGCGGGGGCCAGCAATGTTACCGACCGCCGACCGCCTTTTCTCAATCAGGAAGGTAACACAAGCCCGGCCACCTATCGACTGCTCGGTAGGGAGTATTTTCTGCAGGCTAGCTACAAAATGCGGTAGTGAGCTCGCCGATAGTCAGGGATTGAACACGAGTGCGGTCAGATGGACACCGCCTCTTACGCGTCCATATCACCCAACCGTAACCAACTGAAATCATTCGTGCTATCTCGCGGCAATAGCCGCAAATCAGAAAAAAATCAGAAGCGAATCATAGAAAGAGCATGGTGTCTCGTCACTGCTGAGTGCAGCGTCACCTTCTGCTGCTTGTCAGCGTCTTGCCGGCTCCGCAGCGCTCCCGGCGCGCGGCAAGGGCATCTGCTGATAAGCCAATTCTTCTCTTTCTACCCGAGGATTTTGCGATGAAACAGTTCGTTCCCGCGTTGTTGCTCACGGGCATTGCGAACGGCGTCCCAGCCGCAGTTGCCGAGCCGCAGGAGGACCAACCTTGGTATGCCTCCGCTTCCGCAACCTTATCGCGGCTTGAAAGCACGGAAGGCACGATCGCGAATGCGCCAGTCGCCGGCAGCACCGTTCGAACGCAGAATAGTTTCAAGGCGGGCGGCGGCGGACAAATCGCCTTCGGTCGGCGATTCAGTTGGCTGCGCCTGGAGACGGAACTGGGGTACACGCAAAACGAACAGGAAAGCTATGTAGCAGTTGTCCCCCCGACCGGTTCCATTCCCGCGGACGTCAAAGAAAAGGAGTCGAGGGCAATGGTCAACGTTTACCGTGACCTGTCCACAGGCGCGCTGCAACCCTACGTCGGTGTCGGCGTGGGCGCCACTCGGGTTGAGGTCGATTTCTTTGCACCCAGGGCGCCGTTTCCCGCCGAACCTCCCCGTCAGCTGATCAAAGACGATGACACCCGTTTTGCTTATCAGATCATCGGCGGCCTTGCCATGCGAGCCACAACGGCACTCACCTTGTCAGTACAGTACCGTTGGCTGGATGCGGGCACGATTGAAGGCCTCGACGTTCGTGGCCAGATCTTCAAGCGCGACCACGCGGGCCATCATCTCGACCTCGGTCTTAGAATAGGGTTCTAGCCTTCGCAGTGGGAGGCGTGGCGTCGGCCCGGATCCGTCTCAGCGGTTCCCTGAGTCAACTACGGAGGATGGCGCCAGGGAACCCGCTGGCGTTGATCACGCTAAGCACCATCCGTCGCCGCCGATTTCCGCTGCTGCTTTCTTCGCCGACGTCTGAGTAATATTAGGCTTCTGGCACGTGAGTGCGCGGTAGTGGACCCATGGACCGGCGTGATCGAGACGCTGTACGACATGTCGATCGACAATCGCGAACACAACCCTATCGTGATGACTCAGCGCGGCCAGAACTTCTTCGTCGGTACGTTCGGCGAAGACCAAGGACGATCCGAGCTAGCTGTGTTCGACAAGCATTTCATCGGCTACACCCTGCCGTTCGACTCTCGCAACCCGATCGTCGGCCTGGCGTGGCATGGCAACGACCTCTATGGCGTCGAAATCTTTCCCTACGACAATCCGTGGTCGACCGACACGGCCAACCTGGTGAAGTTCGACCGCAAGACGGGCAAGCGCACCAAGCTGCTGACGGGGTTCGCGAGCCTGCCGAACGGGCTCGTCGAGGGACCCGACGGTGCGCTGTACACCTCTAACTGGGGAATATCGTTCGTCACCGGCGACGGCGAAGTGCTGCGCATCGCGCCGTGAGGTCGGCGAATGTGCGACGTCGCATGGTCCTAGAGACCGTTGAGGAATCACCGGCGGGTCGCGCGAGGTCCATCGAAGTGCGCCGTTACGTGAAGATGCTCGTCGGCGACAATCGACATGTGTATGTATTCGTAGGTCTCGGTCGTGCCGTGGCTCGGAAGGAAAAGTTTCACTGGGCGCTCTGCTGTCCGGAACGTCAGTCTGCTGCGCGCACGTAGTAGTGATCATTGCGTCGACCGCGACGGCCAGTGGAAATGCTATGTTCAACGCGTACGTCGTCCAATCTACTCCGATCATCGCAGCCCGGCTGAACCCCGATGGGTATTTCAGGTAGTTCATATGCGGTCCACGCTCGCCCAGGACGCCAATCGGGATAGGGGGACATGTCGCGATGCCCCTCCTCCCACACCACCTTACATACGGAACGCACAAGGATGGCGGACGAAGAAGACCTATAACAATGGCATCAGCGCGCTGCGCTGCGCGTTTGAATTCGGCTTCAAGAACTTCCCTGATCGCAAGAACCCTGCGGAAGGGTTGGATACCTTCCGCATCAAGAAAAAGGATCTGCCGCCTGTCGATCCGTTCAACGTGATGGAGGCGGAAGCGATCATCCAGGGCGTGCACGAAGAATGGGGAGAGGCCATCGGTAACTTCGATGAGTTTCGACTCTTCACGGGTCTTAGACAATCCGAGCAGATTGCGTTGAAGACCTCTGACTACGATCCGCGCAAAGGCACACTGCTGGTGCTGAGAGGTGTGGTGATAGGAGTGGACAGGGACCGAACCAAGACGAGCGAAGATCGCATCGTTGAATTGTGTCCGCGCGCAAGATCGGTATTAGACAGACAGCTTCAATTGCGCGATGCCCATCGGCGTGCCGGCAAGCTCGATCATGACTTCATTTTTTTCAAGACGGATGGCGATCCGATTCGAGCGCTCGACTATGTCTACACGCGCTGGCGATACGTGCCGGAGTCGCGAGCGATTCGATATCGAGAGCCGTATCACGCACGGCACACGTCGGTGACGTGGAACCTGATGGTGGGTAAGAACTGGATTTGGGTCGCACGTATGCACGGCCACAGCCCGGAAGTGATGATGAAGAAATATGCCAAGTGGATTGATCAATCGACGGAGGAAGACATCGACGCGATACGCGTCGCACTGGCCGCTCCGGCGAGAGCGAGAGCGCGAGCACTGTCTGCTGTCCCAGCAGTGCCCAACGATGCCCTCGAATCGCCTCGCACCAGAGCTGCACCAGGGAAGACCTGGGGCCGCCTAAGTTGGCGAAAAAAAACAAAAGACTGGCGGAGCGGACGGGACTCGAACCCGCGACCCCCGGCGTGACAGGCCGGTATTCTAACCAGCTGAACTACCGCTCCGCGCTTTTGAAAACCTGGTCCCCGACGTTGTAAGGCGTGGTGGGTGCTGAGGGGATCGAACCCCCGACATTCGCCTTGTAAGGGCGACGCTCTACCAGCTGAGCTAAGCACCCTTCTTGCTTGACCAGATGTGCCTGACTCCCACGGCGGTGCGGCTGCCTGCTGCTTCCCAGTACTGGGAAACGCAGATCGGTGCCGGACCGGCCTTACGCGGGCGCGCTAATTTACAGCATCCTTCAGTGCCTTGCCAGCTTTGAAACCGGGAACGTTGCTCGCCGGAATCTGGATGGTTTCGTTGGTGCGAGGATTACGGCCGGCGCGGGCGGCGCGGGCTTTGACGTTGAAGCTGCCGAATCCAAGGAGGGCAACTGTGTCACCGGACTTCAGCGCTGCGGTGATGGAATCGAACACGGCGTCGACTGCGCGTGTAGCCTCGGCTTTCGCGAGACCGGTGTGACCGCTCACAGCATCGATCAGTTCGGCTTTGTTCATGTCAGGTCCTTCGTTGTAAGAATTTGACGAACCGCCCGGTACGAGAGGCGGGGGCGCGTTATAGCAGCGTTCTGGCGAGCTGCCAAGGCAAAGGCAGCAGATTGCCCCCGACAGGCGGGGAAAACAGGTACAGCACCCAAAAGGCAGCCGTACCTGTCCTATTCCTTGCTCGATTTAGTGGGCCCTGACCTGCTTTGGCGACTTCTTGGCGGTACGACGGCCTCGCGGCTTGTCGGCTGCGGGCGTCGCATTGCCGACCGCCGTGACTGGCGCCGGCATGTGCTTCAGGGCGATCTGCAGCACCTCGTCGATCCACTTAACGGGCTTGATCTCGATGTGGTCCTTGATGTTCTGCGGGATGTCCGCGAGGTCCTTGGTGTTGTCGTCGGGGATCAGGACCATGCGAATGCCGCCACGGTGGGCAGCAAGCAGCTTTTCCTTCAGCCCGCCGATAGGCAGCACCTGTCCACGCAACGTGATTTCGCCGGTCATGGCGACGTCGGCCCTTACCGGCACTTTAGTAAGTGCTGAGACGAGCGCAGTGCACATGCCGATGCCTGCACTCGGACCGTCCTTCGGCGTCGCGCCTTCGGGCACGTGAATGTGTACGTCGGCCTTCTGGTAGAAGTCAGGCTCGAGACCGAGCACGCTCGCACGGCTGCGTACGACGGTCATGGCAGCCTGGATGGACTCCTGCATGACTTCGCCGAGCTGGCCGGTATGCGTGAGCTTGCCCTTGCCGGGGACCACGGCAGATTCGATCGTCAGCAGCTCGCCGCCGACTTCGGTCCACGCCAGGCCGGTTACCTGGCCGACGTGATCCTGCTCTTCCGCGAGACCGTAGCGGAAGCGCCGGATGCCCAGGTACTTGTTCAGATTCTTGGGCACCACGTTCACCACCTTGGTTTCCGGGGTGGTGAGCAGTTGCTTCACGGACTTGCGGCAGATCTTCGAAACTTCGCGCTCTAGATTACGCACGCCTGCTTCACGCGTGTAGTAACGCACGATGTCGAGCAGCGCCGGATCGGAGACCTTGAGTTCGTCTTCCCTCAAGCCGTTCTGCTTCATCTGCTTCGGCAGCAGATAGCGGCGTGCGATCGCACTCTTCTCGTCTTCCGTGTAACCGGGCAACCGGATCACTTCCATACGGTCGAGCAACGGCGCCGGAATGTTGAGACTGTTCGCGGTGCACACGAACATGACTTCGGAGAGATCGAAATCGACTTCGAGATAGTGATCGCTGAAGGTCGAGTTCTGTTCCGGATCCAGCACTTCGAGCAGGGCCGATGACGGATCGCCGCGGAAATCCATGGCCATCTTGTCGACTTCGTCGAGCAGGAAGAGCGGATTGTGCACACCGGTCTTGACCATGTTCTGGACGATCTTGCCGGGCATCGAGCCGATATAAGTGCGGCGATGGCCGCGGATTTCGGCTTCATCGCGCACGCCGCCGAGCGACATGCGGACGAATTTGCGATTGGTGGATCGTGCTATCGACTGGCCGAGCGAGGTCTTGCCGACGCCGGGCGGGCCGACCAGGCATAGGATCGGGCCTTTCAACGTCTTCACTCGCTGCTGAACCGCGAGATATTCGACGATGCGTTCCTTCACCTTCTCCAGGCCGTAGTGATCTTCATCCAGCACTTTCTCGGCGTGGCTGATTTCATTGTGCACCTTGGTCTTCTTTTTCCACGGGCACTTCACCAGCCAGTCGACGTAATTGCGCACGACGGTGGCTTCCGCCGACATCGGCGACATCAGCTTCAGCTTGTTCAATTCGGACATCGCCTTCTCGCGCGCTTCCTTCGGCATGCCTGCCTTCTGGATGCGCTGCTCGAGTTCGGCGAGTTCGTTCGGTGCGTCCTCGATCTCGCCGAGCTCCTTCTGAATCGCCTTCATCTGCTCGTTCAGGTAGTACTCGCGCTGGCTCTTTTCCATCTGCTGCTTGACGCGCCCGCGAATGCGCTTCTCGATCTGCAGCACATCCATCTCGCCTTCGATCAGCGCGAGGATGTGTTCCAGACGTTTGCGGACGTCCTGGATCTCGAGCACTTTCTGCTTCGCATCCAGCTTCAGCGACATATGTGCTGCGACCGTATCTGCCAGACGGCCAGGCTGTTCGATGCCGGCGAGGCTCGTCAGGATTTCCGGCGGCACCTTGCGATTGAGTTTGACGTACTGCTCGAACTGCGAAATCACGGAACGCGACAGCACATCCATTTCGCGCTCGTCGTACTGCTCGAGGTCCTTGAGCGGGCTGATCTCGGCGGAGAAATACTGGCCGGCGATGAGCTTGTCGAGCTTGGCCCGCTCGGCGCCTTCGACCAGCACCTTGACCGTGCCGTCGGGCAACTTGAGCAGCTGCAGAATGGTCGCAACCGTGCCGAGCCGGTACAGATCCTGCGGAGCGGGATCGTCGACATCGGCCTGCTTCTGCGCGACCAGCAGGATCTGCTTGCCGGCTTTCATCGCCTGGTCGAGCGCCAGGATCGATTTCTCCCGGCCGACGAACAACGGAATCACCATGTGGGGATAGACGACCACATCGCGCAGCGGCAGAACCGGCATCGACGAGGCGGTCACAGGAGATTCGGTTTGTGGGGTATCAGTGCTCACGCGCGTACCTTTTCTTTGCAATTTCTCGGGAGACCGGCTGGTGCCGCGGCTCCGTCGTTATGGAATACAACCTGAAAATACCGTAAGCGACCGGCCCTCGCCAGCGCCATGGGACGCAGAATCCCTCGGAATCCTCGGATATCAGACCTGCCAGCTGTAAATACAGGGAAACGCTCATGTGGATTCAACCAGGGTGAAGAATCCGCATTGTCAGTAAGAAGAAAGGTAAAGATCAGCAACAGAGTGGGGACACTGTAGGCTCCTCCAAGGGACCAGCCAGCGCTATCCCCAAACACCCCGAAAACGACAAGGGCGCCGCAAGGCGCCCTTGGGGTGTCTTCATTCGACTGGCGTCAGTGGTGATCGCTGCCGGTCGGACGACGTTCGTCGGCATCCGCAGCGCCGTACACAATGTAAGGCTTGCTCTCGCCCACGATCACCGTTTCATCGACCACGACTTTTTGCACGTTACGCAGCGAAGGCAATTCGTACATGGTCTCGAGCAGTACGTTTTCCAGGATGGTTCGCAGGCCACGGGCGCCGGTCTTGCGCTGCATCGCCTTGTTCGCCACCGCCTTCAACGCGTCGGTGCGGAATTCCAGCTCCACCCCTTCCATGTCGAACAGCTTGCGATACTGCTTGCTGAGTGCATTCTTGGGCTCGAGCAGGATCGAGACCAGCGCGGCTTCATCCAGCTCATCGAGGGTCGCCACCACCGGCAGACGGCCGACGAACTCAGGAATCAAACCGTACTTGATCAGGTCTTCCGGCTCGACGTCATGGAATACGTCGTTGCCATGCGGACGATCGCCTTGCGGACGCACATCGGCGGTGAAGCCGATGCCGGTCTTCTGCGTGCGATTCAGAATGATCTTTTCGAGGCCCGCGAAAGCGCCGCCGCAGATGAACAGAATATTCGCCGTGTCGACCTGCAGGAATTCCTGCTGCGGATGCTTGCGGCCGCCCTGCGGGGGCACCGAAGCGATCGTGCCTTCGATGAGCTTGAGCAGCGCCTGCTGCACGCCCTCACCGGAGACGTCGCGAGTGATCGACGGGTTGTCGGACTTGCGCGAGATCTTGTCGATTTCGTCTATATAGACAATGCCGGTCTGCGCCTTCTCGACGTCGTAGTCGCACTTCTGGAGCAGTTTCTGGATGATGTTCTCGACGTCTTCGCCGACATAGCCGGCTTCGGTCAACGTCGTCGCGTCCGCGATGGTGAACGGGACATTCAACAAGCGCGCCAGTGTTTCGGCGAGCAGCGTCTTGCCGCAACCGGTCGGGCCGATCAGCAGGATATTGCTCTTCGCGAGTTCGACTTCGTCCTTCGAGCGCTGCTCGGAAGTCTTGGTCTGCAGGCGCTTGTAGTGGTTGTAGACCGCTACCGAGAGAACTTTTTTCGCGCGCGGCTGGCCGATCACGTACTCATCGAGAACTTTCTTGATCTCGTGCGGACGGGGCAGTTTGTCGCGAGTGCGCTCGGCGCGTTCTTCCAGTTCTTCGCGGATGATGTCGTTGCACAGCTCGACACATTCATCGCAAACGAAGACCGATGGGCCGGCGATCAGCTTGCGAACTTCGTGCTGGCTCTTACCGCAGAAGGAGCAATAGAGCAGCTTGCCGTCATCGTGTTTGCCGCGGGAGTCGTCGGGCATGCGTCACCTCAATCCGGACCGGGTCGACTCCATCTGCCATTTCGGGCCGGCCAGCTGACGTTGCAGCGGTGCCGCCAAAATGTGACAGATAAGTGTCTTACGGCTATATATCACGCGCCACCACTAGCGCGCAAAGAGGCCCCGCCCGAATCGGTCACGGGGCTTAGTCTTAGGGCGAAAACCTTGTTAGGGCCGGCACTTACCGTAATCAAATTAACGGCCCGGTTCCTTTACGCCCGCTGCCAGCACCGCGTCGACGCGGCTATCGAGGACCTTGTCGATCAGGCCGTAGGCCGTGGCCGCTTCACCGCCCATGAAGTTGTCACGGTCGGTATCCTGCTGAATCTTCTCGATGGTCTGGCCCGTGTGACGGGACAGGATCTTGTTCAGGCGCTCGCGGGTCGACAGCACTTCTCGTGCATGGATGTCGATGTCGGACGCCTGTCCTTGGAAGCCGGCAAGCGGCTGATGGATCATCATGCGCGAGTGCGGCAGGCTGTAACGCTTGCCCTTCTCGCCACCCGCCAGCAACACGGCTCCCATGCTGGCCGCCTGGCCAATGCACATGGTGCTCACGTCCGGCTTGATGAACTGCATGGTGTCGTAGATCGAAAGTCCGGCGCTGACCGAACCGCCGGGCGAATTGATGTACAGCGAGATGTCCTTGTCCGGATTTTCCGATTCCAGGAACAGCAGCTGCGCAACGATCAGGTTGGCCATGTGGTCCTCGATCGGACCGACGATGAAAATCACGCGTTCCTTCAGGAGGCGTGAGTAGATGTCATAAGCGCGTTCGCCGCGAGCAGTTTGCTCGACGACCATTGGTACCAGGTTCATAACTTGTGATCTGTTGCTCATGATAAAGGATGTTGCTACACGCTCCCCAGCCGCCTCGAGACATGCATCCCAGATATACATCCAGGGGAGCAGACCTCAAGGCCTGACGCGAACTAGTTTGCAGCAATCTTCGCCGTCGTGCTCGGCGTATGGGTCGCAAATCCCCGCAAATCCAAAATTACGCGCCGAAATTCATCAGCTCCTTGAATGACGAAGGATTGTCGATAACCTTGGCGCGCTCGATCAGCCAGTCCACCACCTGGTCTTCGAGCACTCCGGCCTCCATCTGGCGCTGGATCTGCGGATTGCTGCGATACGTCTGCATGGCCTGCGCCGAGTCCGGGAATTGCGCAGCCAGTTCCTCGAAACGCTCCCTGACCTTCGACTGATCCAACTGTATCTGTGCAGTGCGGATCACTTCATTGACCAGGAGACTCAAGGCAACGCGGCGGCGCGCTGCTTCGACGAACGATTCCACCGGCGGCAGCTGCGACACATCCTGGGCGCCCATGCGACGGCCCGCATCCATCTGCAGTTCACGCACCTGCGAATCCACCAGCGTCTTCGGCAGTTCCAGCGGATTGGACGCAAGCAATGCATCCATGATCTGCCGCTTCATGCGGGCACGCACGGCATCGCCGAGTTCGCGGCGCATGTTCTCAGTCACTTCTTCACGCAGGCGCTCGATGCCGCCCTCTTCGACACCGTACGACTTGCAGAATTCGTCGTTCAATTCGGGCAGCTGCTGACCTTCGATGCTCTTCACGGTCAGATCGAACACAGCCTTCTTGTTCGCCAGATGCTGTGCGTTGTAGTTCGCTGGAAACGTCACTTCGATGTTCTTGCGTTCGCCGTTGGTCATGCCATAGATGCCGGCCTCGAAGTCCGCCAACATGCGGCCGGCGCCGAGAATCACCGGCACGCTCTCGCCTTTGCCGCCTTCGAACGGCTCGCCATCGACACTGCCTTCGAAATCCACAGTGACCCGATCTTTCGCCTGCGCCGGCCGATCCACCGCCGCATACGTCGCACGCTGTTCGCGCAGGTTGTCGATCATGGCATCGATATCGGCGGGTTGCACCTCGGCAGCTGGCCGGGTCAGCTCCATGCCTTCGGTGCCTTTCAGTTCGATCTGCGGCAGCACTTCGAACACGGCGCGATATTTGAGATCGCCGCCCTGTTCCGCATTCAACGGCTCGATGCGAGGACCACCCGCAGGCGCCAGCTTTTCCTGCACCAGCGCTTCATTGAAAGTGGACTGCACCACATCGCCGAGCACTTCCTGTCGTACCTGTTGCCCGAACTGCTGGCGCACGACTTTCACCGGCACTTTGCCCGGCCGGAAGCCTTTTAGGCGTACGGTGCGACTCAGCTGCTGCAGGCGCTCATCGACCGCCTTCTCGACCCGCGCGGCCGGAACCTGGACTTCCATACGACGCTCCAACGCGCCCGTCGACTCGATCGAAACCTGCATGCCACGAACCTCGAATGATGGCCCAGCTGATGACCAGCGGCGCCGGCCCACGAATGATCAATGTTATCTATGGCGGACCCGTTACCACGGATCGCTCGCCCGAACCATCGTTGGTGCGAAAGGAGGGACTCGAACCCTCACGGGGTTACCCACTGGAACCTAAATCCAGCGCGTCTACCAGTTCCGCCACTTTCGCGTTGCAACGACGTACCCGCGCGCTGGCGAACCTGCTTTACGGGGGCGCGGAGTATATACCGGGGCATTCCTGGTTTTCAGTGGAAACCGCTTTTGGCGAGAACGCCCGCCTTGTAAGCATTCTTGTTTCAAAACAAGCATTCCTGCCCAGCCAGGGCGGAAATCCCGGGGGGAGACAGCAAGACCGCCGGAAATCACCCTTTTGTCCTCGGCCGGCGATCGAATTCGCTATGGCCTGCCACTGATCGGCGGCTCCGGCTCGGGGCGATCCAATAGCGAGCGATGCAGCAAACCGCCCACGATCGCACCGACGATCGGCGCAACGAAAAACAACCAGACCTGCGAAAGGGCCCAGCCGCCGACGAAGAGCGCCGGCCCCAGGCTGCGCGCCGGGTTGACCGAGGTGTTGGTGACCGGAATGCTGATCAGGTGAATGAGCGTAAGCGCGAGCCCGATGGCGGTGCCGGCAAATCCAACAGGCGCACGCTTGTGCGTGCAACCGAGAATGACGATCAGGAACATGGCCGTCATCACGAACTCGGTCACGAACGCGGACGCCAGGGAGTAGTGACCGGGGGAATGTTCACCGAATCCGTTCGATGCGAATCCTCCGGTCAGGGAGAAATCAGGCCGGCCGCTCGCCATCACATAAAGAATGGCGGCGCCGGCGATGCCACCGGCGAGTTGGGCGACAACATAAGGACCGATCTGCGAGGCCGGGAACCGGCCGCCGGCCCAGAGCCCGAAGGTCACCGCTGGATTGAAGTGACCGCCTGATACGGGTCCCAATGCATATGCTCCCGTGACGACAGTCAATCCGAACGCAAACGCCACGCTGAGCAGACCGATGCCGACTTCAGGAAAGCCG
>Ga0157380_10000999_pt1 | contig 17992 bp, 10 predicted proteins | sample S35metaG_FD_119757 | JGI IMG/M metagenome (GOLD analysis project Ga0157380, IMG submission 119757) | Switchgrass rhizosphere microbial communities from Kellogg Biological Station, Michigan, USA - S3-5 metaG | ecosystem: Host-associated > Plants > Roots > Rhizosphere > Soil | place: USA... | reverse complement strand
CGACGTAGCTTTGGTTGAGGTGAGCGATAACGGGTTCGGCAACAGTTTGTTGACGTGCTCCAGATTCTCTGGGGACGCCCATATAAATACCGTACCATGGCGTTTTAAAGTCTCGTCAACCCTCACCTGAGCATCGGCCAGTGTTGTTTCTGTAAGCGTCGCCCCATCAACAACGAGAAGGCCACTGGTAGCAGAAGCCTCTACCGGAATGCCGCTGGTCTCAAGCGCTTTCTTTAGATACCCTTGAGTATCGCCAATGAATGCTACTTTATTAATGGTCGCCTTTGGTGGCAGTGGGCGCTTCATTGATTCCACCCGATGATCCCACGGGCTGGGTAGGGGTCCCGCTGGCGAATAGGCTGCTTTGATGGCGTCGAAGACCGGGTTTGTCTTATACAATGGCTGGCTCATGTCATACCCGGGGTTGTAGGTAGCCCACGCCGGAATCCTTTCGGGCTGAATCCCAGGCTGCCCTTCAACGTGCGGTCCGAAGGCGATCCCCTCGGCATTGCCGTCGCCAAGAGAAAACGGGTCAAAGCAGGATCCAGTGATCGTAAAAATACTGGTGAATGCAGAGATCTTTCGTTGTTCAACCAGGTACCAATAGAGTTCTATCGCGATCCCTTCCTGCATTCCAAGCCGGCCTTCGTATGAACGTTCGCCGTTGTACAGGGAGAAGACTGCGGGCGAGCCCCAGAGCATACTGCCGCCTTCGCCTATACCAAAAGGTTTATCAGTTGGAGCCTGACGATTCCAATCCTGCGGCTTACCATAGTGATAAATATACGTTGGAAGTCGCCCATGGAAGTCTCCGTCACCATCACTGGAGATCCAGGGTCGGGTTGGATCCAGGACCCTGATGCGGTCGGCAAGGGCTACAACCTTGTCGAGTACGGGAGGCCAGAACTTCCGGGGCATTCCTTTCCACCACAAAGCTGACAGGATCTCGTTTGCAATGCTCCATCCAAATACACTGGGGTAATTCCGATCGCGCAAAACCATACCATCGATGTGATCGTGAAAGCGTTCCCATGTTACCGGTTCATAGTAGTTGATTTCCATCGTACTGGCGTAGATCTCGCTCTCATCGAGAATTGCAATGCCCATCTCGTCTGCGAGTTCAAGATAGAATCGGGGGCGCAAGTTTGCGTGTAGGCGTATCGCGTTGCCATGAAGGTCTTTGATCGCCTTATACCAGGCATAGGCATACCGTCGGGTCAGGTAAGGAACACCCAACAAATGATCTGAGTCACCGCGCAGTTGATAAGGCTTCCCGTTCAGCGTTACATTGCGTCCCTGAATGCCCCACTGTCGCCATCCAAATCGCTGATAAAAACGATCTCCGGCTTTTCCGTTTTGGATGATGTCTAGTATTAATGCATATAAGTCTGGCGTGTCTGGTGTCCAGAATTTAAGTTGATTCTGAACCGGAACGCGCAAGATAATTTTAGAAATTGTACGAGGTCCAATTGTATTTTCAACAGGATTGACAGAAAGAACACGAGGGCCGAGGGACCATTTTGGTTCCGGTGCCGAAAGTACATCGGCGCCAGCCTGCTGAATCCATGGCATTATCTCCCCTCCTAAATTAAACGTCATAGCAACGCCGGTGCTATTCCGGATCGTGACCTCCAACTCGAGTACACCTTCGTCCACCAATGGTCTCACAGCGATGTCATCAACGCGCAATGCTGGCAAGGCGCGAAGGTAAACGTCCTGCCAGATCCCAATCATCTGGCGCGTCCAAGGTGATCCACTGGGATAGGTATGGTTTCCAAACATGCCAGGAACGTCAAAAAGCGATGGCTGGCGCACGCCGACCATTAACATATTCTCGTCATCGCGATGTACAAAATCCGTGATGTCGGCGGAAAATGGAAGACCGTTGTCGAAATGTTCCGCCACTTGCTCGCCGTTCACAAAAACCTGAGCACTACCACAAATTGCTTCAAAGTGAATAATCAAACGCTTGTCTTTCCAGTCGGGAGGAATTCTAAAAGTGCGGCGCAGCCATCCCATGCGGGCCTTCTCCCATTCCGCAGGATAGGCTGGAAATGTTTTGACACCTCCGGAATAGGTAAATGCATTCACGTTCCAGGGGGATGGAATGCGAATGGGTGTCGAGGACCATGCCTCGCTGCTCGGCAGTGGTAAAAGCGGCGCCCCATTTTTCAAATCATAGTTTTCAGGAAGCAGCACCGGCTGGAACTGCCAACTTCCATTCAGACAAATTTCCGCGCGCCACGGTTGCTCTACTGGCTTGGTCAGACCTTCCTGCGGCGCGAAGACGCGTGGAAACGCTTGAGCACTTAAATTCGATGGTAAGAAGAACAGCAATAAAAGGATCGGAGCAAACATGCGCCTCCATAACGGAAATGCATTAAAGGTTATAATTTTCATTAGATTCTTGTAAAAATCACACTGACATGAGGAAGAAAAAAAGGGTTTTTCCCTTACACGCATCAAGTTTTTCTCAAGTTTCTGGTTTCGAGCCTGCTTGCCGCGCGCAGGTTTGAAGTTTCGAGGTGTGCAGGATTCAAAGTGCGTCGCGTTTTTAATCGGAAATCTTGGAGCGATGTTTGAAACTGGTGGTTTGACTTCAAAGGCTGACGTTTCGAGATTACGCCGTTCAGAGAAACAGGCTCAACAACGGCATTGATAGGTGTTCTTTCCGCTCCCTTAATTTGGAAATGGCCAGGTGGACAAGATTGTAAACCGTTTTAACTTTAAGCTCCATTATGAGAGAGGTTGCTTCATAGGAAAGCTCTTCATAAAATATCAGAAAGATCGCTTCGCGTTGCTTCGGGGTCAGTGTTTTGATCAATTCAATAAGCTTTTGTCTTGTATCAGAATTGATCTGCTGATTCAGGTAGTGAGTCTTATGTGACAATTCAAGCTCGAAAGAAATCAAATCACCGTTACCAGCGGAGATTTTAGAGTCACGAGACAACTTGTAGACGATCTTCCTCCGCAAAGACTTAAGTAGATATTGCTTGATAAACTTCACCTCGCTTAGACCTTCGCGTCTGCTCCAGAATCCTGTGAACAGATCCTGGATACAGTCTTCTACGAGTGCATTATTGTGGGTAAGCCGCGTTCCATAGTCATAAAGGTTATTGAAGTATCGCGTGTAGAAGAAAATCAATGCCCTGGTATCTCCGGATTTCATTGCCAACCAAGCTTCCGCTTCATCTTTGCAGGTAAAACCATCCAGAGATAATTCGTTGGACTTCATAGGTAGGTAGGATAACCAAATATCGGAAGCGCGATGCCCTTATGCAAGCGTTTGCGTCACCCTAAATGTGACCTTGCATAATAAAAAATACTAAAATCAGCAGGGAAATTTTGCAGATATGATCACCTTAGTAGTGCTGTTGAACCGGCTTTAGTGCAGTGTATGGTGATAATCTAAAAGTGATGGACTATTCAAAATTTCAGGTAGAGGATTTCGTGTCGGACGAGTACTTTGTAAAATGGGTCAAAAGACCAAATGGGGAAAATAAGGCGTTTTGGACCGCGTGGATGTCAAAAAATCCTGAAAGCGCCGAACGCATTCGCGAAGCTCGCGAAATCGTTCTGCAGCTGGATTTCAAACCCAATCTGCCCCCGGAAGGGAAATTTCTGGAAGTCTGGGACAAGATCGCGAAGGCTGATGCAGATAATTTGCGGTCGTTTCCCCATGTTTTGGCCAAAACGGCCTTACAAGATAAAAAGCGAGGTCAGAACCGCAGGGTGTTGTACGGTATCGCAGCCTCAGTAACGCTTCTGATTGTTTTCGCTTTTATATCTATCAGCATCAGGTCTCGCACCCTTGAAATATCCACCGCATTTGGCGAATCAAGGACAGTTTTTCTTCCAGACAGTACAAAAGTAACCCTCAATTCCAACTCAAAGATTTCATTTGCACCTTCACTTCTTTCCAATGGTAGTCGTGAGGTCTTTTTACAGGGAGAAGCTTTTTTCTCCGTCGTTCATAAGGATAATCACGAGAAGTTTATTGTCCACACCGGTGAGTTAAATGTCGAGGTATTGGGAACAAAGTTTAATGTGAACAGCAGACGAGGCCAAACGAAAGTTATTCTGACCGAGGGCAAAGTGAGGCTCAACATGACGAGTAATAAACAGCACCCGGATGTGATCATGGCGCCCGGGGAGTACGTCGCCTTTGCGAAAGGAAAACTGACGCGAAAAACAGTGGACACCAACGATTACCTGGAATGGCGAAATAACAGATTGGTATTTGTGGGTACATCCCTTCAGGATATCGCCCAAATGCTCGAGGACAACTATGGTTATGAGGTGAGCTTTCAAAACGATTCTATTAGGAACCGAAAATTTACAGGGTCTTCATCAGCCGTTGAAATTGAAGAACTCCTTGAAAAACTTTCGAGAGTGTATGATTTAAAAGTTGAAAAGAACGGGAATAAAGTACTGCTGAAGCAAAATAAAAAATCTGCTTCGGCAGCTGATTGACGTTTATTCAATAATTGCTAACCATATTTTAGACTATGGGGCATAATTTACCGGACCTAAATAATGTCGTGCGTATTCTTGCGTTCGTGGGTTGCTGTTTCGCAATTCCACCACAATTATTTGCGCAAGATAGTAGGCCAACCGTTGTACAACCAGACGCCGAAAAACGCTCGCTCTCCAAAATATTATTTCAACTTGAGGACTCCTATCATGTTAGTTTCAATTATGACTATGCAACTGTCAGGAACATCTATTTGAACGAAGATTTTTTATGGGACGTCAGCGAAAAACTTGAACAAGTTCTTGCTCGGTTGTTTTCAAAAGTATATTTGAAATATGAACGGCTTGACAACGAAAATTACCTTATTCTCAGTGAACCAGGAAAGTCAAAGTCACATCGTCTCAACGAAACCACGGGGCCCAGGGATCCAAACGCGGTGCCGGCAATCGGGGTCCAGAACTCTAACGACGATCAATGGGCACCTCCTCCTGTTTTTGGGGTGAATGGCTATGTACGAGAAGAAAATGGAGATCCCTTGCCTGGCGTAAATGTGCTGGTGAAGGGAACTACGCTGGGCACCACCACCGATGCAAACGGTTTTTTCAAAATAGAAACAGTGAATGGTGAAGCTGCATTGGTATTCTCATTTGTGGGATACGCTTCGCAGGAAATATCCATCAACAAGCGTACGAAGACCGATGTTGTGTTATTTCCAGATGTTCAATCCCTTGGAGAAGTTATTGTGACTGGCTATAACACCACCGATAAAAGAGATCTCACCGGATCGATTGTCACGGTAAAATCTGATGAACTTAAATTGGTGCCTGCTAACAACTTTGCTCAGCAACTTCAGGGTCTCGCCGCCGGCGTGGTGGTGTCTAACGACAACAGCCCGGGCGGCGGAGTCGCGGTTCGGATTCGTGGAATTGGTTCAGTGACCGGATCTAACGATCCGCTATATGTCATTGATGGTGTGCCGACAACCGGGAATCTAAATCAGTTGAATCCCAATGATATCGAATCCATGCACGTATTGAAGGATGCAACATCGGCATCAATCTATGGTGCGCGCGCAAATAACGGTGTGATTGTAGTTACGACCAAGAGAGCGAAGCCAGGAACTACAAAAGTAAACTACAGCATGTATGAGGGAGTTCAGTCACAGGGAAAAGCCCCGGAACAACTGAACTCTAAACAGTGGATTGATATAATTTGGGCTGAATATAAGAGTCGGGGTCTAACGAACCCCGATGGCACGTTGATAGTACCGGACGAGCGATTTGGTGGTGGCGTCAGGGGTGTTATTCCTGACTACATCTTATCTAATAAGAAGGGTGTTATGCAAGGCGATCCGTTAATTGGTAATGATCCGCTATCCGTTTACACAAATGATATCAATGATCCGGCTTATAACGTTTCCAAATTCGCAATTTACGAACCGGACAAGAATGGTTTTGATTGGTACGATGCAACCTACGATCCCGCTCCGATCAGGAATCATAACATAAGTGTAACCGGCGGGTCCGAGCAAGGACGATTTGCAGTTTCCGCGGATTACTACCAGCATACAGGAATTGTTATTGATAATAGTTTCAAAAGATACTCGTTTAGAGCTAATACGGAATTTCAGATCAAAGATGTAATTCGCATTGGCGAGAACATTCAACTAAGTTATACCGATGCCGTTGGTATATTATTACGAGACGCATTCTCACCGGTCCTCGGTTACATGACTTCTCCTTACATTGTGCCCTATGATATCGCAGGTAACTATGTTGGACATCGCAGCGGAGAAGATCACCCTATTTCTACTTTGACCAGGAACAAAGATAATCACGGTTACACTACCCGCATCTTTGGGAACCTCTACCTGGAAGCTGACATTTTAAAAAATTTAACGGCCAGAACCAGCCTTGGATTGGATTACAGCACCTACGATAAACAGAGCTTTAACCCAAAATCTCCAGAATCAGATCTAAAGTCACAAGTGGATCAGCTCATCTTCGAATGGAACAAAGGTCAGAACCTCACGTGGACGAATACGATCAACTTTAAGAAGGATTTTGGAAATCACGACATCCAGTTTCTTGTGGGTACAGAAGCTGTTTCACAGAAATTCCGCAACATTAGCGCAAACAAAAATACACTGACATTCGACGATCCTTCCTTCCGGTACCTCGACGCAGCCACGCAAATCGGCGGGTTGGGTGGCTCGGGATCGGAGTCTTCTTTATTCTCGATCTTTGCTAAAATTGATTACAAGTTCCGCAATCGATATCTGTTCAGTGGAACCTTACGAAGGGATGCATCATCCCGCTTTGCGCCGAAAAACCGTTGGGGCACGTTTCCGGCTTTTGGCGTCGGGTGGATGATCTCCGAGGAAACGTTTATGCAATCCGTTGGCTTTGTTAACAACTTAAAACTACGGGCAGGCTGGGGCATAACGGGTAACCAGGACATTGACCCATATAACCAATTCACAACGTATGCCTATAGTAACGTAAGTTCCTCGTACCCCCTTAATGGTGGATTGAGCGGCTATGAAAACTTATATCCCGGGTATGAAGTAAGAAAGATAGGGAACCCTGATGCACAATGGGAAGAACAGTCCATGATAAACGTCGGTGTAGATGTCACACTGTTTAATCATCTAAGCCTGACCGCCGAATGGTATGACCGCGAAACCAGCAAGTTACTTCTGGTTGCCCCCGCTCCTGCCACTGCAGGACAGAACGGAGTGGCTGCCGCAAATGTTGGTGAAGTAAAAAACAGCGGACTTGACCTTTCACTGAATTATCAAAAATCTACCGTCCACGGCCTTACCTACGCGATTGGTTTGAACTGGTCAAAGTACAACAACAAAGTCACGAGTTTGTACGATGCAAGCAATCCGTTTATTACAGGCTTGCTAATTCGTCAACAAATATTTACCCGTACGCAAGTGGGTACACCGCTGTCTTCGTTCTACGGTATGGTCACCGAAGGTGTTTTCCGATCTGTCGAAGAAGCGGACGCGGCGCCGACACAATTTGGCAACCGTTCATTATACAATCAACCTGGACGGCTAAGGTACAAGGATCTCAATAATGATGGAATTGTAAATGGTGACGATGTTACGTTCATCGGGAATCCCCACCCAAAATTTACCTATGGTATCAACCTGACAACGAGATACAAAGGGTTTGATTTTACGATGCTCCTTACCGGCGTATATGGTAATGATATCTATAATTTTCAAAGACAGGGAACTGATCTCATGCTCTATGAAAGTAATAAGAGTGATCGTATCCTTGATTATTGGAGACCTGAAAATCCTCACTCAAACATTCCCACGCCCAATCAGGCAGCTTCTGCTGAAGAATACTATCGCACGTCCACCTACTTTGTCGAAAAGGGTTCGTATTTGCGCGCTAAAAATATTCAAGTGGGCTACACGTTGCCCAATGCTGTGAATGCTAAACTAAGAACAGACCGAATCCGTATTTTCTTACAGACAAATAATTTGTTCACAATCACTGACTATCTAGGAACTGATCCTGAAATAAATGTAAAGGACTATGAAGTAAGAGGCAATGAAATAGATCGCGGCGTGGATCGTGGCGTCTACCCTGCCGCGAAAACCTATATGATTGGCGTTCAACTTGGATTTTAAATAAGATGAAATAGAAAATTGTTATGAGGCGAGTCGGACTTAAGACATTCATACTTTTTCTGGTGATCATGATCGCCTGTTCAGATGACTTTTTTGAAAAGCTTCCACCCAGCGCCGCCGGTGCGGAACAGTTCTATAATGAAAAAGGTATCAATTTTCTTTTGATCGGCGCTTATTCCCTATTAGATGGGATCGGTGCTACAACGGATGGCGGGGCAAGATCGAGTGACGGAGAGTTTTACATCGGAAGCGCTGGATCAGATTGGCTTTTTGGTGACGTGCGCGGCGGGGATGCATCAAAGGGATCACACGACTATGATCAGGCTAGCGCCGGATTAATCGAACGCCATGAAATCGGTACATCAAGCGGATTAGTGAGTGCAAAGTGGATAACCTGTTTTGACGGTGTATCAAGGTGTAACGATGTTCTGAAGGCCATTGCAAATACGACGTCGGCATCGCACGAGTTTCTCAACCAACGGTCGGCCGAAGCGCGATTCCTCCGTGGACATTATTACTTTGAATTAAAAAAAATCTTTGGCGGTGTCCCCTGGATCGACGAAAATACGACAGACTATAAACAACCAAATGAAACTGACATTTGGCCCAACATTGAAGCTGATTTTCAGTACGCCCTGGCGATACTTCCCCCAGTACAATCTGAGGTTGGTCGTGCGACGAGCGGAGCAGCTAAGGCGTACTTGGCTAAGTCCTACCTATTCCAGAGAAAATTCATTGAAGCCAAGAATCTTTTGGATGATGTTATTGCCAGCGGTAGATACGGATTGCTCGATTGTTTTCGCTACTCCTCCGACATGGAGCACAAAAATGAGAAAGAATCTCTATTTGCTGCGCAGACGATCGTGAACGATGGGAGCGCAGGAATCAATGGCAATTGGGGAGATATTCTCAATCATCCATTGGCCTCTATTGAAGGAACCTGTTGTGGTTTCTTCCAACCATCATACGACCTTGTAAATGCATTCAAAACGGACGTCAATGGACTTCCACTTTTGGACAGTTACCAGGATGTGGAAATTACCAATGATTTTTATCCGACTCCGGTTGATCCCGCCGATGCTTACACTCCGTATGCGGGCAATGTGGATCCTCGACTTGACTGGACTGCAGGTAGAAGAGGAATTCCTTATCTGGACTGGGGCGTTCATCCGGGGAGTTCGTGGATTAGAAACTCCAGTTTTGGTGGTCCCTATTTACCGATGAAAAGAAATTTTACAAGAGCGCAAAAAAGCATTGGGACAGACAATGAATCCTGGGCGGGAGGATCGTCAGCCGTTAACATCGAAATTATACGTTATGCGGATGTACTTCTTTGGTCTGCAGAAGCAGAGGCAGAAATTGGAGATCTTGAAATTGCCCGGGCACGTGTTAATGAAGTCAGGAGACGTGCTGCTAAGAGCCAGTGTTTTGTCAAGGCTCTAGATTCTAACGGACAGCCTACATCAACGCCGGCTGCTAATTACGTTATTGAAGAGTATATGACTCCCTGGACGAATAAGGCCTATGCGATGAGAGCAATAAAATTTGAAAGGCGTTTGGAGCTTGCCATGGAAGGGCACCGATTTTTTGATCTCGTGCGATGGGGCGAGGCAGATATAGTGTTGAATCGATATTTGCAGGTCGAGTCCCCCAAACGTCAACAGGCCTTAAAAGATGCGCGCTTTATAAAGGGCAAACATGAATATTTGCCGATACCTGAGTCAGAATTAATTGATTCTTCGAAAAGCGGTGTGCCTACGTTGTGGCAAAACCCTGGATACTAAAAGGTAGTCGGTAATCGGTAATCGGCGGTGCCTTGACGTTCTGCTACTTCAGGGAAAGTGCGCACGGCTCAACATGACGTATTGCCGCTCGGTAGGACGAAGACTTGTGGCGATGTCTAAGGCGATCGACAATGACAAAGCCGAGGATCGGATGCCACAAAGAAATCACTAAGACACTATCTTTTACAAAGCTACTTTCCGGCCTTTGGGTGAAATGGTTTTATACACGTTCATAGTTTGTGCTGGCAGTCTAAAAATCTAAACGCAGACCTTTACTCTTGCAATCTTGGAAATTCGGGATGTTTCGCGGCACGTTCGGTACTTCGAGGAAAGTGCACGCGGCTCAACATGACGGATCGCTGCTGGGTGGGATGAAGAATTGTTACAATGTCCGAAGCGGAATCTCAACCTAAACTAACACCACTCACTAATTACTTCTTACCAACTACACTCTCCTACGAAGGACCACCGACCACCGATTACCGGTTACCATTCAAAAGCCTAGAAGGCCTCAGCGAAGTTAAAGTAGAACCCGCTGACACCGTTGGGACCGAAGCCCATATCAAGACGGAGGTTTGCATTATTTTCGCTATCTACTCTTATCCGGATACCACCTCCATAAGATAGCCAAAGACCATCCAGGCCCATATTTTTGAAACTGCTGGCAACCCGGCCAGTACCGATCCAGGTAGTAATGCCAAAAATATTCCACACGGGCATACGATATTCGACCTGTGCGTCGACCAGAACTTTATCGCGTAAAGCACCTTTATAATAACCGCGCATTCTGTCCTCGCCTCCTAACAGTGCTAAATCATAAAACGGCACGTCGCCTGACGTGTACGACGTCGTGGCTTGCACAGCAAGGACACTTTTGCTAAATATTTTGAAATATTTTCGAGCATCAATGTAGACACTGGTAAATTCATAACGACTACCAAGGAATTTTGGATAGAACGTGACGGTGGTTAACAGGAGGGCACCCTGCTGGGGATTATATCGATTGCTGCGACTGTCTAGTGCGCCAGCGAGCCCCACGCCTATATCAGTTCCCCCGTGCAGACCGCTCACCTCATCACGGATCAAAAAACTATTTGAATCCGTCTCTATGCCGAAGTAATCGGAAAAGTCAAGACTGATACCGGCGTAGTAATTTTCTTTGACACGTCTCATCGCGGCTGTTGCAAACTTTACACGATTCTGTACAACTTCTTCGACATCATCAACGGAAACGTCGTTTCCGATCCCCAACATGTACTCCGGTGTTTTTTTATAGTTAAAATAACTCAGGATCATGTATTTGTTTTCCTTGAGTATCAAATCATTTACAATTGATATATTCACCCTTCCTTTCGTAGAAACAGTGACTACCGCAGACACCTTAGAAGGCTTGGAAACTGTATCTTTTTTAGAAGGATGAAAGAGGTTGAACTTCGCTAACCCAAAGACGTTACCCGCTTCACTCGAATATGTGATAATTGGTGCAGGTGCATACTTAAAGAACTTCTCCATCTTCACGTTGAATTTGTCAAACTTTGACAATGTATCGGGCTGAGTCGTGGTGGTGTCTGATTGCGCGAACGCATCCGCGAACCCGGAAACAATAAGGAGAACTGTTAGAATTTTGCTGTTATTCATCTAAGCTAAAATTGTAGGGACGATTACCTGTTTTCTATCGATTTGTATCTATGGTCGCGAGCGCGCTCTGACATAATATACTACTTTCAGATTGTATTTTTTATTTTTCCCCTTTTTTCTTCATTGTAGTACTGACTTTGCAACACAATGAGTGGTGTGTTTTTCTACGACGAAGATCTAAAATCCAAATGCCACAAAGGCGCCAGAACACAAGGGGTTCATAACGGAACGCTGTGCTGGCCTTGTGTTCTCAGTGCCTCTGTGATTAATGTTATGGTTCACGTTTTAAATATTAACGTTCATTGCTTGCTAGGCTGTTCGTGGAGTTTGGCCAGCACCTGATCGAGTGAGAAACTACCGGGCTTCTGGCGCGGCGGATAATCGCGATAAGTTGCAAGGTGCTTAGCTACAAATGCCTGTGCTGGAACTAAGGCGAACGCATGCTCTACACGCCAACGTGCATAGTCGCCAGCGTCGGTTTGCGCCCGTTCAAATGGATCAGCTTTGAGGTCGAAAAGTTTTGGGAACCGCAGGACGACCAGTGGATCCTGCCACACATCCAATCCCTCCGAACGCTGTTCGAGGAAGGCGAGCTTCCACTTATTGTAACGTAGGCCCGCGAGATTTCCGTCGTCCGTCCAATAGAAATACTCTTCGCGTTTACCAAGTCCCTTACCTGAAAGCAGATCGCGCTGATCGTAGCCGTCAAGATGGACCTTAAAATTTTTACCGGAGGCCGCATAACCCGCAAGCAGTTTCTCTTTTACGGTTCCTTCCCCTGCGGCAGCTACAAGTGTAGGTACGAAGTCTTCATGCGAAGTAATTTCGTTGATTTCCGTTCCAGGTTTGATCACGCCTGGCCAGCGCATCACGCAGGGCACGCGGTATCCACCCTCCCAGTTCGTATTCTTTTCGCCTTTGAAAGGTGTGGTGCCACCATCGGGCCATGAAAATACTTCCGCACCGTTGTCCGTGGTCCATACAACGATGGTGTTATCTGCAATTCCAAGGTCATCTAGTTTTTTGAGGAGTTGACCAACCATACCATCGAGTTCCGTCATGCCGTCTGCTACGATACCGAGACCGGTCTTGCCCTTTGATTCTGGTTTCAGGTGGGTGTAAATATGCATGCGGGTAGAGTTGAACCAGACAAAGAACGGCTTACCGGCTTTGTGTTGGCGATCGATAAAATCAAGCGAAGCGTTCAGAAATTCTTCGTCAACGGTTTCCATACGCTTCTTTGAAAGTGGACCCGTGTCTTCGATGGTTTGTTTACCGACGCGTCCAAAACGTGGATCTTCCGTAGCATCATCCTTGGTGCTCGCCTTACAACGGAGCACACCACGGGGACCGAATTTCGCGCGAAACTCCGGGTTCTTGGGGTAATCGGGATTCTCAGGCTCTTCCTCGGCATTAAGGTGATAGAGGTTTCCGAAAAATTCGTCGAAGCCATGCACGGTTGGCAAGAACTCATTGCGGTCGCCCAGGTGATTTTTGCCAAACTGGCCAGTAGCGTATCCGTGAGGTTTTAATAAATCAGCCAGCGTGGGATCCTTTTCGGAAAGGCCTTCCTTCGCACCCGGCAGGCCCACCTTTAGCAACCCGGTACGAAAACATGATTGTCCTGTAATGAAGGCTGCCCGACCCGCTGTACACGATTGCTGCGCATAGTGGTCCGTGAAAAGCGCACCTTCTTTTGCGATGCGATCGATGTTGGGCGTACGATACCCCATCATACCATGATTGTAAGCGCTAACGTTCCAGTAGCCGATGTCATCGCCAAAAATGACAAGGATGTTAGGCTTCTTTGCCTGCGCAAATGCATCTGGAATGCTCAGCACGACGAGCGCGATCGCGAATGCGTGAAGGAACGCAACGCGGATGAACGTTTTTTTTGAGTCCATTTTTGAGGGTTTATTTTTTGTACTTAACGAGTTCATTTCAAGATGGCCGAGAGAGTCTGATTGCAGGTTGATACTTTTGCTCTCACCTCATCAAAATTCATATTTATTAACCACAAAGTCACAAAGAACACTAAGCTTGCACAGAGCTTCCTTTGTGAACCTTTGTGCGCTTTGTGACTTTGTGGTTATTTTCACCTGAATTTTCATCATTAGTTCTTTGCGTGTGTCCCTATGGTTACCGGTTCGATCTTGCCGGTAAACTTTTCTTTTTTCAAATAAGGAAGATGGACCGGCGTGTTTTCGTCGGTACCTTCGTCGGCCGATTATCGATCTGCAGAATGTGATATCTTACAGCCTCATCCATAAATTGATCACGAATCTAATTCGGATTATTTAACAACTTTAGACGACAACGTTTAGGCTTTGGATGGGTCGGACGCCCAGTCACTGTAACGCTTCGTTTCATTGATCACCAGGATTAATTAACGCTACCATTAAAAAGTCTCCGTCGCTGCCAAATAGAATCCGGAAGATTTATCACCAAATCCAAAATCAATTGCGAGGTTGGTCCGCGTCGCTTTATCCACCATTAGGCGAAGTCCGACGCCATAGCCGGGCTTTACGGATTCTAATAAACCCAGCGACTGGATAGGATTGCTGGCGGTGGTTGCATTCAGAAACAATACGCCTCCCCATAGGCCTCCACGTTCACAAGAAGAAATTGGGAACCGATATTCGGCCTCGCCATACATAAGATTATTCCCGCGAAACCGACCTTGCGTAAAACCTCGCGCACTTCTGCTGCGCTGATCATACGCAGTGGCAGGAAGTATCATGTAGGGAAATTTGCCTTCGGGCGTGAAATCACCCAAGAACCAAAAGGCGATAAGATGCCGGGGATTCTTGGTTGATAATGGATGGAAACTTCGCCACTCGATGTGAAAAAAATTCGATGTATTTTTATTGCCCAGAAATTTGGGACTGCCCCTCCAGGTGAGCATGAGAAAACGACCCCTATATGGGTTGATCATATTGTCGCGTGTGTCCCATATGAAATTTAAATTGAATGACGACGTGTAGTATAGGTCGGTGTCGAATTCATAATATTTGCTGTAGGCATAATGACTGGTGATTACAGAGTCACCCGGTGCCAGGCGGAGTTTTTTATCCACAATTTTAGAATAGTGATCGAGACCGTATCCCACTCCCAAATAAAAGCCCTCATGTTGTCTCAATATTCTGAAGGAAGCGGCCTGATACAACCGAAAAAAATTAAAATCTAACGGTTGGGCCAGTGAATCACGGGATGTTTCCGAGCCTGCCAGGCTATATTGGTAGTCCAGGACACCCCCTTCGGGGGCATTGGTGCCCAATCCATATGTAGATTGGGAATAGATCATGTATCGCCAGTCACCCGTAAAGAAGATATTATTGTTTTTTGTGTAGATGTTATTCTTTAACACAAATATCTTTTGGTTTTTTGAGGTGAACTGAAGACTTCCGGATACCATTGAAAAACGGGTTCCGGCTCCTGGCATTTTAAAACCATACTGGAAGCCAAGGCCAAGCATAAAGCCCGTTGCCGGGTTAGAGCCAATGATTGGGATCAGTAGAATAGAACCAGCATTTTCCACAGTGACTTTTGGCGGCTTGTTCAGCGCGCCCCGAATAACATCAGTTATATCTTTTTGAGCGCACGTCGAATCAATTGTGTTGGTAACCTCCTCTTGCCCCTTAACAAGACACGGCATTAAAATTATCAATATGAACAGTGGTATTGATCTCATAGAAAATTTCAAGGCGTGAAGGGCATTTGCCGAAGGTTAATTTACTGTTTTTTGCGAAGGTGTGAATTACGAAACTAAATCTACCCCCATTAGGCAGTTAATCTTAGACGATGGCGTCCACAATGCGCTAAATATTCAGGGCCGTGAGGTACTCAAGGTTGACGAAGTTGGCCCCGTGATCTTATTTTTGCTAGCCGGCTAACGACGAGGCTAGATGCGCTACCGCGATAAAACAACGTTTCAAAAAAAATATTTCCGACCCGTTATTGGGGTTGCAATTACAGGTTGCGGAACAAACTGGCGCATTCCTTTAAAGGACTGACATTGATGAGATCCCTGCGCTAAAATTTTTATTGCAGGGAACACGGCGAATTCGTCCGCCGGAGAATCCGGGGAAGCTCTAAATCCCAGCCGATACCCAACAGTGAAAGTTCTCAATTGATAAAAAAAATGGCAAACCCATAGGCCTGCCATTGAATTCTGTTGGTGCTTCACCGCGAAATCTCGCGATTATTTTTTTGCTGATAGGTCGTAAAAATTGCTTTACTGCAATAAATGTTTTCCTACCGCGCTCGGGGGTATACTACTTAAAAACAAAGCCTATATTCAACGCGAAGTAGCTCATTGGCTCGTTAAGATCGCCGGCTTCGAAGCCATAGTAGTACTTACCCGTAAGGGAAAAGCCAAATTCCGGATTGACTTCATACACAACCCCAACTTCCGGTCTCAGCGCAAAATTCCACCCGTCTTCTTCCAGGGTATATTGACCCATGTCTGTATTGCGTCTAGAGTACATTGTTCCTATTCCCAACCCCACAAATGGATTGATGGTTTCGTCCGGATGAAAGTAGTAATCGGCTGAGAAAAGCAGTGGAACCTGATTCTGGTAGCGAAATTGTCGACCACCAAGGGACACATTTTCTTGTGTGTAGACAGCATAAGATTCTTCACTATAGAAAACATTCCATCCACCTTCGAATCCAACGCCAACGTTGGGCTGCACGAGTCTCCGATAGTCCAAAGTAAAGCCACGAAAACTAGGTTTGTCTATAAAGTCACCCATATCGCCTGTCGCAAAGCCCATGGAATATTCCAGCGTTGTGAGGTTTTGAGAGAAGGCCGGCACACTAACAACAATGAAAAGTATAATGAGTAATTTTTTCATAACTATTTGTATTTGTTAGTTGGTTTTTAAATAGGGTGATTGAGCGAATGTCCGATCGAGCGCGGTATTCATACGGGTGGCATTATAGGCGCCCGACAAAATACCATTGATAGCGCCTGCCCATTGTATGACCGGGAGTCCATTGCCAGCAACTACGTCTGGATCGACCATGCGCATGAGCAAGGTCCCCGTGGAATAAGTTGTATAAGACGGATATCCCCACCCCCAGTATGGATAGTAACCACCATACCACCAGTACCAGTAGTCGTAATAGTAGAGGACGGTGGTCGTCTCCCATGCAGCGGGCGTCAGTAGTACATCGGGGTTGTTAGCATAGTCAACTTTTTGCCAACCCAAGGCAGTCATATTCTTGTCAATCTGAGCCAGAATTGCCGTGGCCGTTACGTCCGGAATAAATTGCGGCTCGTCACCTTCGATTACATCACCGGTGATCTTTACTATTTTGTTCGGTAGCGCATAGGTTCCTTTGGCACCAAAATCGTAGCTAGGTTCATAATCCGTGATCACCACATCCAGGTCGTCTACGTATTCCGGTCCTTGCGGATAGCATCCCGCGAGCAGGATAACCAGCATCACCATAGCAATAATTGATCTGCTTTTCGTCTCCATAATCATTTCTAAGAGTTTTTTATTTCGAATTGGTAAATGAAATTTTTTTGATGTTCCGTCAGCCTGAGAAGATTTACTTCTTATCAAACTCGCCAATCAGTGGAATGTTTTCCATAATTTCCGCGCGGATCTTGCTGAGAATATAATTTTCAAACTGGTAAAACTGCGCAGCTGCCTTCACACCGGACCCTTTCTTTATCTTATTATAATAAGTAACGATCAGCTTATCGGTGTCTCCCTGCAAACTGATTATTTCTTTGGTTATTTGATCCATGCCGGCGTCGTCCATAGAAGAATATCCGTTGACGTATTTCTCGAGTAGTCCAATACGTTTTTTTCCAAGCTCCTTCCGCTTTGTTTCATACTCGTCGTACGCCAACCAAAAAGCATCTTTCGGTGCCCCTTCCAACTTAATAAATTCGGCTGCCATGGCCTTCTTCTCCATGCCAAAGACAGATTGTACCAGGTCAACTTCTTCTTTGTTGCTTTGCGAAAATGCAAAGAACGCCAAGGCAACCATCAACGTAGTGAGTAGAGTTTTTTTCATAATTTTTTTTGCTTAGTATTTTTACGACACAGGTCGTTAACGGACCTCATCTTACACGATGGCAAAACTAGTCCCTCACCTCGTTAAATTTTAAACGGCATCGTCTACAATTCAATACCGAGGTCCAGCTGTTTCAACTGGCTTAAGATCACTGATTTCATCCATAATTGACTTAGCATCCGTGACCAACTTATGCAGGAAGGTATAATTTAGGTTCTGAAAACTGATTCGCGTGTAAAACATGTCTCTCACAATTGCATAGTACCGAATGCCCAGACTCGTATCGCTGGGAATATTCAGGTAATCGCACCACAGCTCACGAATTGCAGATTGCACTTTCCGATCAACCATTTCACTGGCCGCATAAAGAAAATGGTTGTTTGTATTTCGGATAAGCTGAACCTGAAACAT
>Ga0157380_10000996_pt1 | contig 18001 bp, 13 predicted proteins | sample S35metaG_FD_119757 | JGI IMG/M metagenome (GOLD analysis project Ga0157380, IMG submission 119757) | Switchgrass rhizosphere microbial communities from Kellogg Biological Station, Michigan, USA - S3-5 metaG | ecosystem: Host-associated > Plants > Roots > Rhizosphere > Soil | place: USA... | reverse complement strand
CGTGTGTCCGCTGCTCGCCGTGAGCGACACGATATCGAACGCGAGCGGTCTCGGCGTAACCGTGCTCTGCGTCCTGGCAATCTCCCAACTGCTCGGCGGACTCATCGTGCGCTGGCTCGAAGACGAATGGCGACTGGCTGCCATGCTCATCATTGTCACTGCAGTGGCCAGCGGCGGTTCCATGCTGCTGCACGCTGTATTTCCCATGCTCTACCAGGCACTGGGAATCTTTCCGCTGCTGATCGCAGCCAATATCATCGTCGGCACGCAACTGAGCGCTCCGGAGACCTCGATCATCCGGCGGACTATCGACACTGTGAAGCTCGGCGGACAGATCGCGTTGCTCCTGTTGATACTAGGCATCGCGCGCGAACTCGTCGGGCGCGGTTCGGTATTCCACGACGCCGGAGCGCAGTTCGGCGATTGGGCACGCAGCCTGCAACTGTTCCGCGCCGACATGGGCTTCCTGCTGGCAATGCTGCCACCCGGCGCGTTCATTTCGCTGGGCCTGCTGCTGGCCCTGCGCAACTGGCTGCTCGATCGCCGTCGACCGTCATGAATCCATCCGCATGAACAAAGAGAAAATCGCCGCGATCTTCCAGCGTTTGCAGGCGACGAATCCACAGCCCACCACCGAACTGGTCTATCACACGCCGTTCGAACTGCTCATCGCGGTCATTCTGTCGGCACAGGCAACGGACAAGAGCGTCAACCTCGCAACCAAGGTTCTATACCAGCACGCCAACACTCCAGCCGCCATTCTCGCGCTCGGCGTCGAAGGACTGTCTCAGTACATTCGCACTATCGGGTTGTACAACTCGAAAACGAAAAACGTGATCGCAACCTGCAAGATGCTCATCGAGCAACACGGCGGCGAAGTGCCCCAGGACCGCGAAGCATTGGAAGCGCTACCGGGCGTCGGCCGCAAAACCGCGAACGTAATCCTCAACACCGCGTTCGGCCATCCGACCATCGCCGTCGATACCCACATATTTCGCGTCTCGAACCGGACACGGATCGCTCCCGGCAAGGACGTGCGTGCAGTCGAAGACAAGCTGATCAAGGTAGTTCCGGAGGAATACGCACACAATGCGCATCACTGGCTCATTCTGCACGGTCGCTACGTTTGCGTAGCCCGCAAGCCGAAGTGCCCGCAATGCCCGATCCTGGATTTGTGCGAGTACCCGCAGAAGACGAAGGTGGAACCAGTGGCAGATGCGAGGAAGACATCTATCGGCGAGAAGATCTCGCGGGCGACTCGGAAGAAAAGTGTCAGGGCCAAGAGGTAGCGGCTAGCTTTGAGTCGGACGCGCATGTGCGGCTCCTAGCGTGATCTTTGCGGTTCGCCGCCCGCTGTAAGCGATGTAAGGAGAATTCCGTGAAATGGGCTTTCATATACACCCTTGACGATGCCGCCGCCGAGCCCGAGCGGAGAGATACGTTGGGGTCCCTACTGTGCATCGGTGTGCGAAGTGTCGACGATGCTCCGAGCATCGCGCGTCAGCTACTCGCTGATGGCGTGGAGCTGATCGAGTTGTGCGGTGGTTTTGGCGGCGCTGGACTTGGAGCCGTGGTTTCAGCCGTCGAAGGTCGTATTCCAGTCGGTGCAGTTTTCTACGGGGTAGATGCCAGCCGCGGGTTGCAGCGCTTGCTCGGACCGGCACAATGAGCTAGTGCTGCTCATGCCGGAGTGTCACCCTCATCGAGGCCTTCGCCTCATCCCTCCGATTCGAGCGCGCACTCGCTGAAACACCAGCGGCCCGGGCACGCCCTGAACTTTTCCCTCGACCAGCTCCCGATATCTACGCTGATACATTTCGAGCAGCGGGGATATGCGCCTGCCATCTTTCAGCGATCTCATAGCTGCGATCCTATTCCGCCCTCGACACCGTATGGCACTGCGGGGTCCTGAGCACGCGATAGCCAATAGTCTGGACGGCGCGAAGAGTGAGCTACGGCGAAGACGACAATGCCGTCTTCATCTGCACGATAAACTATAGAAATGGAAAGCGCTCCACGAACACACGTCGCGCGTTCTTAGATGCGCGCGATCCAGTTAGAGGCAAGGCAATAGCTCTGGTCGTTGCTTCTTCGATCGCTTAAGCAAAACGCGCGCCCAGCCCTGGCTCTATTGCAGAATATTGCGCCACCTCCAGGAATAACTCACGTTCCTCGACGCTCAATGAGCGCGTCTGCTCTTCCATCTGCTTCAGCGAAGACATAGTGCACCTCCGAGATCTGGATGAAGTCAACGCCTGCAAAACTTCCGTGTCCTTGCTTGTAAAGCCGCCGGGCCCAGAAGGAGGCGCGCGACTGCGCGCGCGTAACGCGCGCATCAGGAATGGCCATCGACAGAGCAACCGAAAACGGATCTGGGCTTGTGGCGTGCGCAAAACGCGGTGGCTGCTACACTCCCCTCCCATGCCCATCTACGACAACCAATCGCGCGACGAGCTGCGCAAGGCCTATGTCGAGGCCTGGAGAAAGCGGCGCATGGGCGTGCCAGTCGAACCGCTGGAAGCGCAGATCGCCGATGTGATCGAGCTGCATCCGGAGTACCAGGCAGCGCTGGAGGATCCGGAGAAGGTGCTGGACCGCGACTACACGCCGGATGGCGGACAGTCCAATCCGTTCCTGCATATGGGCCTGCATCTGGCTGTGAGGGATCAGCTGGCGACCGATCGCCCGCCGGGTATTCGTGCGGCCTTTGCGGCGGTGAGCAAGCGGTTCGGCGAGCCTCACGACGCCGAGCACCGGGTGATCGAATGTCTCGCGGAGACATTGTGGGAAGCGCAACGCGCTGGGCGGCCGCCGGATGAGAGAGGTTATCTGACGCGGGTGCAGGTATTGGGGCGCGGCGCCTAGGGTTTTCCCGAGGCAGCGGCGCCGGCGCTTTCCATAAGCCGCCCGGCGTTCCCAACTCTGCCGCCGGATGCTAGATTTCCACCCCCTTTCATTGCAGGCAGCGCTCGATTCGTCATGTCCCACGCGATCTCCCAGGGTCAGCCAGTGACCCGCATCAAGCAGAACGACGTCATTGCCAGCGTAGCCGACGCACTCCAATACATCTCCTACTACCACTCGCCGGACTTCATCCAGGCCATGGCGAGCGCCTACGAGCGCGAACAATCGCCGGCAGCGAAAGACGCGATCAAGCAGATCCTGGTGAACTCGCGCATGTGCGCCGAAGGTCACAGGCCGATCTGCCAGGACACCGGCATCGTGACCGTGTTCGTCAAAGTAGGCATGTCGGTGCAATGGGAAGACGCCACCCTGAGCCTGGCGGACATGATCAACGAAGGCGTGCGCCGCGCGTACAATCATGTCGACAACAGGCTGCGTGCCTCGATCGTTTCCGACCCGGCATTCGATCGCAGGAATACGCAGGACAATACGCCGGCCGTGATCCACATGGAGGTCGTGCCCGGCCATGAACTGGAGATCGCGCTCGCGGCGAAGGGCGGCGGCTCGGAGAACAAGTCCAAGCTGACCATGCTGAATCCGTCGGACTCCATCGTTGACTGGATCGTGAAGACCGTACCCACCATGGGCGCCGGCTGGTGCCCGCCCGGCATGCTCGGCATCGGTATCGGTGGCACCGCGGAGAAAGCGATGGTGCTCGCGAAGGAATCGCTGTTCGACACCATCGACATTCACGAGATTCGCGCACGTGGGCCGCAGAACAAGATCGAAGCGCTGCGCCTGGAGATCATGGACAAGGTGAATGCCCTCGGCATCGGCGCACAGGGTCTCGGCGGCCTGACTACCGTGCTCGACGTGAAGATCAAGGACTACCCGACGCACGCAGCATCGCTGCCGATAGCGGTCATTCCCAACTGCGCCGCTACGCGCCACGTGCACTTCGTACTCGATGGTTCCGGTCCCGCGAAACTCGATCCGCCCGATCTCGATTTGTGGCCGAAGCTAACGTTCCAGGCGTCCGCAGACGCTACGCGCGTGAATCTCGATACACTGACGCCGGCTGAAGTAGCGTCCTGGAAGCCGGGTCAGCGCCTGCTGCTGAATGGCAAGATGCTCACCGGACGCGACGCAGCCCACAAGCGACTGAGCCAGCTGCTCGAAGCCGGCAAGCCGCTGCCCGAGGGACTCGACTTCACCAATCGCGTCATCTACTACGTGGGCCCTGTCGATCCAGTGAGAGACGAAGCGGTCGGTCCCGCCGGTCCGACGACGGCGACGCGCATGGACAAATTCACCGAGACCATGCTCGGAAAGACGGGACTGATCGCGATGATCGGCAAGTCGGAGCGGGGTCCGGAAGCGATCAAGGTGATCAAGAAATATCAGCGCGCGTACCTGATGGCAGTCGGTGGCGCCGCTTACCTCGTATCGAAGGCCATCAAGTCCAGCCGCGTCGTGGCATTCGCCGACCTCGGCATGGAAGCCATCTACGAATTCGATGTCAAGGACATGCCGGTGACAGTCGCCGTCGATTCCGGCGGCCACTCCGTGCACGAGACCGGCCCGGCCGAATGGAAGAAGCGCATCGGCGGCATTGCGGTCCGCGTCGAAGCCTGACCCGCCGTTGACTGCCTGAGCCATGGCACCGGACCGCGCGATCCTGCTACCCGCCGTCGCAATGGTCCTGGTGACTGCCGGCGTCTGGCTGCGGATGTACTCGGACCGGCTGACCGAAATCCGCGAACGGCGCATTCATCCGCAGAAACTCGCGAACACTCGCCAGGCCGGTGAACTGCTGCAGAACACGCAAGCATCGGATCACCTGAAAAACCTGTTCGAGATGCCGGTGCTGTTCTACGCCCTGTGCGGCTATATCTCATTCACGGGGCTGACGACTGTGGTCCTGCTTGCATGTGCATGGGGCTACGTCGTACTGCGTGCCTTGCACGCTTATATCCATCTCACCAGCAACAACGTCATTCGCCGCTTCCAGGCTTACGTGGCGAGCACGATCGTGCTGTTCGTGATGTGGGGTGTGTTTGCGGTGAGGCTGTTCGCGAACTGACAGGTTTCTCGCGGAGAACGCTAAGGGACAGAAATTCCGATCCCCTTCTTCTCTGCCCCGTGTTCTCCGTGTGAAACCTCTCGCAGCAGCATGGCTACTGCATGAACCCGCCCTTCACTTCCGCCTGCGACAGCAGCCGGACCGGCACGGCGGGCGATTTCCAGATATCCGCGGCGTATTCGCGGATGGTGCGATCCGAGGAGAACTTGGCGCTGCGGGCGGCGTTCAAGATAGACATCTTCGTCCAGTTCTGCACGTCGCGGTAGGCGTCGTTCACGCGCTGCTGGCATTGCGAATACGGGGTGAAGTCGGCGAACACCAGGTACGGATCGTGCCAGACCAGGCCGTCGATGAGCGGACGGAACAATTCCGAATCGCCGCGCGAGAAGAAGCCGCTGTTGATCAGGTCGATGACTTCCTTCAGTTCGCCCTGGAGATAGTCGCCCGGGCGATAGCCGCCGGCACGCACCTTGTCGATCTCGTCGGTAGTGAGGCCGAACAGGAAGAAATTCTCCGCGCCGACTTCTTCACGGATCTCGACGTTGGCGCCGTCCATGGTGCCGATGGTCAGGGCGCCGTTCATCGAGAATTTCATGTTGCCCGTGCCCGAGGCTTCCTTGCCCGCGGTCGAGATCTGTTCCGACAGTTCGGCGGCGGGATAGACACGCTGTCCGTTGGTGACATTGAAGTTGGGCAGGAACACGACCTTCAGGCGATCCTTCACCGCCGGGTCGCGATTGACCATATCGCCCACCGACGTGATCAGCTTGATGATCAGCTTGGCCAGGTGATAGCCCGGCGCTGCCTTGCCGCCGAAAATGAAGGTCCGCGGCTGGATATCGGCATTCGGATTGGACCGCAGCCGATGATACAGAGCGATTACGTGCAGGATGTTCAGGTGCTGGCGCTTGTACTCGTGGATGCGCTTGACCTGCACGTCGAACAGCGACTGCGGGTCGATGACGATGCCAGTGCGTTCACGCGCCAATACAGCGAAGTCGCGCTTGCAGGCCAGCTTCACTTCGCGCCAACGATCGCGGAATGCAGAGTCTTCGGCCAGCGGCGTCAGCTTGACGATCTCCGCAAGATCCTTGATCCAGCCCTCGCCGATGTGTTCCGAGATCAGTTTGGTCAGGCGGGGATTACTCAACACCATCCAGCGGCGCGGCGTGACACCGTTCGTCTTGTTACGAAATTTTTCGGGCCACAGTTCGTAGAAATCCTTGAGCACATCTTTCTTCAGCAACTCGGAATGCAGTGCGGCCACGCCATTGACAGCGTGAGCACCGACGCAGGCGAGATGCGCCATGCGCACGTAGCGCTCGCCACGCTCGTCGATCAATGACATGCGCGCGAGACGTTCCTCTTCGCCGAAGAAGCGGATGCGTACCTCGTCGAGGAAGCGAGCGTTGATCTCGTAGATGATCTGCAGGTGACGAGGCAGTACGCGGCCGAACAGGCTCAACGACCAGCACTCGAGCGCTTCGGGCAACAGCGTGTGGTTGGTATAGGCGAAGGTCTTGCCGGTGATGGACCAGGCCTTCTCCCAAGGCACGACGTACTCGTCGATCAGCAGCCGCATGAGTTCGGCGACGGCGACAGCCGGATGTGTATCGTTCAACTGCGCCGCGAACTTCTCGTGGAACTTCTCGGGTGGAATCTTCTGCACGCGCAGGATCCGGAACATGTCCTGCAACGAACAAGACACGAAGAAGTATTGCTGCTGCAGCCGCAGCTCTTTGCCGGCGATCTGGTCGTCGTTGGGATAGAGCACCTTGCTGATGTTTTCCGAAGCGACTTTCTGCGTCACCGCGCCGTAATAGTCGCCGCGATTGAAGACCGAGAAGTCGAACGACTCGGGCGCTTCCGATTTCCACAGCCGCAACGTATTCGCCGTGTTGTTGCGATAGCCGGGAATGAGCGTGTCGTAAGGAACGCCCATCACCCGGGTCTGCGGCACCCAGCGCACGCGCAACCTGTCGTGCTCGTCCTTGTATTGTTCGGTATACCCGCCGAGCTTCACTTCGTTCGCCCATTCGGCGCGTGCGATCTCCCAGGGATTGCCGAACTTGAGCCACTTGTCGGTGCGCTCCTTCTGCCAGCCGTCGACGATCTCCTGGTGGAAAATGCCGAATTCGTAGCGGATGCCATAGCCGAGCGAGGGAATTTCCAGGGTGGCCATGGAATCGATGAAGCAGGCAGCGAGCCGGCCGAGGCCGCCGTTGCCGAGTCCGGGTTCGTACTCCTGCTTCACCAGGTCGTCGAAGTCCAGCCCGAGTTCGGTGATGGCCTGGCGCACGTCGTCGTAAATGCCCAGGTTGACCAGGTTATTGCCCAGGTGCGGGCCCATCAGGAACTCGGCGGAGAAATACGCCACCGTGCGCGAACCGAGCGTCGTATACGTCGCCGCCGTGCTGATCCAGCAACGCAACATGCGGTCGCGGACCGACAGGGCCAGGGCCTGGTAGTAATCGTTCTTGGTCGCCAGCGCCGGAAACTTGCCCTGGATATAGAACAGGTTGTCGAGGAAGTCCTGCTTGAAGGCCTCCTTGGTCATGGCCGTATGTTCGTTCGTATCCACTATCTGGGCGGCCAGCGTTTGTAGCGGAGTGGACATGAATTACCTCGGGGAAATGACGAATCACGCGGACAGTGCAATTTTCGTGCATGCAGGCGCACCTGCGCCAGCGAGAGTCCTGGCCGCTCATTGGGGCGCTATTGTTGCCGATCAACGTGACAGGCGCACCAGTATCGGGTGAGGACATTCTCCGATGCACTTTCCAGGGGCTCCGCCCCCATCCGTACGGGGGAGTTCAGCCGCTGCGAACCGAACGAACCGAGCGTAGCGCTCGCCGCCGCGCATGGCGGTCGAAGGCGCTCTCGATCAAGCGCGTCAACAACTCGGGGAGAGCCACGCCGCTGGCAGCCCACAGGCCGGGAAACATGGAGCTATCGGTGAAGCCGGGCAAGGTATTTATTTCGTTCACGAACAGCTCGCCGTCGGCCCGGAGAAAGAAGTCGACACGCGCCAATCCATGACATTCCAGGACTTTGAACGTCGCTACTGCCAGGTGCTGCACCCGCCGCGCAGTGGCTGCGTCCAGCTGCGCCGGCACCTGCAACGTCGCGCCGTTGTCATCGATGTATTTCGCGTCGTAGGAATAGAAGCCGTCGGGATGGGTGACGACGATTTCGCCGGCGACCGAAGCCACCGGGTGATCGCCGCCGAGCACGGCACATTCGATCTCGCGTCCCGCGATCATGGCTTCGGCGAGCACCTTGGTATCGTAGGCGAACGCAGCATCGAGCGCGCCGGCCAGTTGCGAACGCGATCCGACCTTGGCGATACCGACCGACGAACCGAGATTGGCCGGCTTGACGAACAGCGGATAGCCCAGCGAATCGATCGAGCGCATGACATCGACCGCATCGCGCCGATATTCGTGATCGCGGATCGTCTGGAAGGGTGCGACCTGGATGCCTGCGTCCCTCAGCAGCCGTTTCATGACGTCCTTGTCCATGCCCACCGCAGAGCCAAGCACGCCGGCGCCGACGTAGGGCACTCCTGCGAGCTCAAGCATTCCTTGTACGGTGCCATCCTCCCCCATCGGCCCGTGCAGCACGGGGAAGACGACGTCGACCACTTGCGCCGTGCCCTTTCTTTGCCGGGAAAACACGGCATTCCAGGCGGCCGGCGAATTCGGCGCGGTATTGACCGTGTTGTTGCAGGCAAGCGCCGAGAGTTCTTCACCCTCCGCATGATCGAGCAATCGCGCATCGTCCCTGGATTGCAGCAATCGCTGGGCGGAATGGAGCAACCAGCGGCCATCGCGCGAAATCGCAATCGGTACCGGTTCGTAGAGCAGCGGATTCAACGCCGCGACGATGTTGCGTGCCGAACGGATCGAGATCTCGTGCTCGGCGGAGCGTCCGCCGAACAGGATGCCTACTTTGAGTCGCGGTGAGGTGCTGGTGGTCATGGTGCCTACCCTGACCGGCGAAAGCGGCCTTGCGCGGCCGCAATCGTGATGAATTATGGCGCCTTCTCGCGCAGGTACCGCCGCCATCCCCCCAGCTGCGTAATCTCCCGGGCATTCTCCGTGGCCGACGCTTCGCAGATGAACCCCGGGCACCAGCTCCCATCGCTCAACTCCACCTTGCCGATACCCAGCGGTGACGGAATGCCGGCGACGAACGAGCCGAAGTGCTGTTCGGGCACCGACCATACCTCGACGTCGACTGCCGCTCCTCCTTGATTGACGCGAATCAGCCCCGGACGTTCGGGCGGTCCGCCGGGCAATGCAAAGAAACGATACGCCGCGCTGGTCCGCGTTGCTTTGAGGAAGCGAGCACCGCGTGTCCGGAGCTGATGATTGAGGGGCAAGCCTTCCATGTGCGCGCCACATACGGCGACTGAAATGAATCCTTTGCCCGAGACTGCTTCGATGCGGGGCGGATGAACTTCGGAAGCGAGCTGCAACAGCATCGCTTCGGTTCCTGCAGGCGCCGCCAGTGTGATGCCGAACGGTAATCCATCGGTGCGGAAACCTGCCGGTATGGCGATGCCGGCCAGATCCAGCAGGTTGACGAAATTCGTGTAGTACCCCAACTTCAGATTGAGCGCGATCGGCTCCCGCTGCTCTTCGGCGATGCGGAAGATCGTCGGCGCGGTCGGCGTCACCAGAACATCGATCCGGTTCCAGGTCGTTGCCGTGGTGATCCGCTTCAGTTCCATGAGTAGGTGCTGAGCGCGAAACAGGTCGACCGCCGCTGCGGACGCGGCGCCTGCAATGATTTTCCGAGTTACGGGATATACCGCATCCGCGTGCTCGGCGACGAACTGACCTACAGCCACCGAGCGTTCGGCGATCCAAGGGCCTTCGTACAGCAGCTTGGCCGCTTGAATGAACGGTTGCAGATCGATCTCGACGCGCTCCCAGCCCAGCGCCGACAGGGTGTCGCACGCGGCATCGAACAGCCGTCGATACTCGGCGTCGCCAAAGAATTCCAATTGATCGCGCCGGGGCACACCGAATCTTCGCGACGAGCCCGTTGCTCGCAGCGGCAGACCCTCCTGCTTGCGTGAATACGCATCCTGCTCGTCATGGCCTCGCGCCGCTTGCAGCACCTGGTCGGCATCGGCCACGGTCCGGGTAAAGATCGAAACACAATCGAGCGAGCGGCAGGCAGGAACGACGCCGCTGTTGCTCAACAACCCGAGAGTCGGCTTCAGCCCGATCAGATTGTTGAACGCCGCCGGGACGCGGCCCGACCCTGCTGTATCGGTGCCGAGCGCAAAACTCACCAACCCGCTCGCCACCGCCACCGCGGACCCGCTGCTGGAACCGCCGGAAATGAATTCCGGATCGATACTGTTGCGACACACGCCGTAGGGCGAGCGCGTGCCGACGAGTCCGGTAGCGAACTGATCGAGGTTGGTCTTGCCGAGCGGAATCGCGCCGGCATCGATGAGCTTCTGGACTACGGTTGCCGATCGCTCGGGCGTGAACGCGTAGCCTGGGCACCCCGCAGTTGTCGGCACGCCGGCCAGGTCGATGTTGTCCTTGATCGCGAATGGAATGCCGTACAGGGGCAAGGACTCCGGTGTTTTGCCGTCGAGCGCCTTCACGTACTCCATCACCTGCTCGCGCGACAACCGCGTGATCCAGACACCGCGATCGGCGGCTGCATCTATGTTTCTCAGCACCGACTCCAACACTTGCGTTGGCGTCTCGCCGCGGCGATAGGCTGCTCTCAGTTCGTCGATTCGCAGACTGCTCATATGGTTTGGTCCTCGTCGATCACGGCCACCACATCGCCCGCCGTGACTGCTTTGCCTCGCTCGCAACGCAACTCGCTCAAGATGCCGCCGGCATCGGCGTAAATAGGGATTTCCATTTTCATGGCTTCGATCACGAGCAGTTCGTCGCCCAGCCGCACTCGCTGTCCCGGCGCCGCGACCAGTTGCCACACGCTGCCGGTGACCGGCGCAGTGACTGCAACCGAACCCTCCGGTATCGACTGTGACGACGTGGAATCGTCGCTCGGCGGCGCTTCCGTATCGAACGACAGCTGGCCGGCCATTCTCCAGCGTTCGCGCTCGGCTTCGAATGCGAGCTGCTGGCGAGCCTTGAACTCGCCGATCGATGCCCTGTTGGCGGCGAGAAAGCGCCGGTAGTCTCGAAGCTTCAACGTCGTCGGTTCGATGCGCAGTGAGAACCGGCCGTGCGGAAAGTCCTCGCGCAGCTGTTCGAGTTCCAACGCCGACACGGGATAGAACCGCAGCTGGTCGAAGAAACGCAGCAGCCATTGCTTGCCGTCGGTGAAGTCGGCGGTCTGGCGATGACGATTCCACATCTGCACCGTGCGTCCGACGAACTGGTAGCCGCCCGGCCCTTCCATGCCGTAGACACACAGATAGGCGCCGCCGATGCCGACAGCGTTCTCCGGTGTCCAAGTTCGGGCCGGATTGTATTTGGTGGTAACGAGACGATGACGCGGGTCGAGCGGCGTCGCGACCGGCGCGCCGAGATAGACATCGCCGAGCCCCATCACCAGGTAGCTCGCATCGAACACGATGCGTTGCACGTCGTCGCTGGAATCGAGCCCATTGATGCGCCGGATGAATTCGATATTGCTCGGGCACCAGGGCGCATCGCGACGCACCGACTGCATGTACTTGTCGATGGCGAGCCGCGTCGACGGGTCATCCCACGACAATGGCAGATGCACGATGCGGCTCGGCACTTCCAGTGTGTCGAGGGGCGGCAAGTCCGTTTCCGCACGCACCAGCAGGTCGAGCAATGCACGCTGGGAGATCGTTCGCGGCTGATATTGAACCTGCAGCGACCGGATCCCGGGCGTCAGTTCCGTGACACCTTCGATGTGTCGCTGCTCGATCCATTGCATCAGCGCATGCACGCGGAAGCGCAATTCCAGGTCCAGTACCAGCGGTCCGTATTCGACGAGCAGGTTGTCGTCGCCGGACTGCCGATAACAGACGGCGGGAGAATCGCCCGCAGGCACCGTCATGAGCACAGGCGAGCGATCGGCATGACTGCGGTGCTGGATCGCTGCCGCTAGCTGCGGCGACTCGCGATACGGATCTTCGATCAGCGCCGCCTGCTCACGTTCCAATGCCAGCGCCTGTTCAGCGTCGATGCAGTGGAATCGCAGCGTATCGCCAGGCCGCAGTTGTCCGATCTTCCACAGCTCCGCGCGTGCGATGGTCACAGGACAGACGAATCCACCCAGGCTGGGACCGTCGGGCCCGAGAATCACCGGCATGTCGCCGGTGAAATCGATCGCGCCCACGGCATAGGCATTGTCGTGGATGTTGGATGGATGCAGCCCCGCTTCGCCACCGTCGCTGCGTGCCCATTGCGGCTTCGGGCCGATGAGTCGTACTCCGGTGCGGCTGGAGTTGTAGTGCACCTCCCAATCGGTGGCAAAGAACGTGTCCATGTCCGCCGCCGTGAAAAAGTCAGGCGCCGCGTGAGGTCCGTAGAGCACGGCGATGTGCCAACGAGCCGCAAGTCGGGGAACGCGATCCGCGGGCATCGATCGCAGTCCGTCCACGTCAAGCGACGACTCGAACAGACGCAGTGTGTCCCCGGACCGCAGCGCTCGCCCCGCGTGACCGCCGAATTTTCCAAGCGTAAACGTCGCGCGGCTTCCCATGTAGGGAGGCACGTCGAAGCCGCCCTTCACCGCGAGGTAGGCACGCTGTCCTGAGGTCTTGCTGGTTCGTATTCGCAGTGAGCTGCCTGCCTTCACGGCCACAGCGGTGTGATAGGGAACAGCGACGCCATCGATGTCTGCCTGCATTCCCGCACCCGTCAGGGCGATCGCGGTCGGAACGTTGAATCGCAACGTCGGGCCGCTCACCGTGAACTCGAGAGCCGCCGCCTGCGGTGAATTGCCGAGCAGCCGATTGGCGAGTCGAAACGACAGGTCATCCATCGGCCCCGAAGGCGGCACGCCGATGTTCCAGTAGCCGGTGCGCCCCGGATAGTCCTGCACGATGGTGTGCGTCCCCGGCTGCAGCACTTCCACGGTGAGCGGCCGGTATTCGAATCCATCGAGAAATCGCGTGAACTGGCGGCCCTCGCGCAAGATGTCGCTGCTTACGATGGCACGCAGGTAGGCGACGTTCGTTTCCAAACCGTGGATCTGCGTTGCCGCCAGTGCGCGCTCCATTGCCGCCAGGGCTGCATCGCGAGTGGCAGCGTGAGTCATGATCTTCGCCAGCATCGGATCGTAGTGCGATGGCACTTCCGTTCCCGTCTCGATCCAGCTATCGACGCGGGCATCGGTCGGCAGTTCGACGTGCGAGAGCAATCCACTCGACGGCCGGAAATTGTGCGCCGGATCTTCGGCGTACAACCGCACCTGGATCGAATGTCCGTGCGGTTCGATGCGTATCCGATCGAAGTCGGGTGGCTCACCGGCGGCGACCCGCACCATCCATTCGACTAGGTCGATGCCGGTGACCTGCTCGGTCACGCCATGCTCCACCTGCAGCCGCGTGTTCACTTCGAGAAAGTAGAACTCGCCGGTCGCATCGTCATAGACGAACTCGACCGTGCCCGCGGAGGTGTAGCCGACAGCCTGGCCCAATCGCTGGGCACACTCCAGCAGTCGCGTTCGCGTCGCCGCGTCGAGATGCGGCGCCGGTGTTTCTTCGATCACCTTCTGATGGCGGCGCTGCACCGAGCAATCGCGCTCGCCCAAGGCGATGACCCGGCCGCGCCCGTCGCCGAAGATCTGTACTTCGATATGACGCGCGCGCTCGATGTACTTCTCGACGAAGGTCCCGCCCTGGCTGAAGTTACTTTGCGCCAGGCGTTCGACCGATTCGAACGCATCGCCGAGCTCCTCCGAGGTGCGGCACAGCCTCATGCCGATGCCGCCGCCGCCCGCCGTGCTTTTCAGCATCACGGGCAAGCCTATGGTTCCAGCCTCGCGCTGCGCATGCGACGAGTCTTTCAGCAAACCGCTGCCAGGCAGCAGCGGGAGCCCATGCGCTTGTGCCAGCGACCGGGCCGTATGCTTCAGTCCGAAGTCGCGCATTTGTCGTGGCGTCGGACCGATGAACACGATGCCGGCGGCGGCACACTTTTCCGCGAACGCCGCGTTCTCGCTGAGGAATCCATATCCCGGATGAATGGCCTGCGCACCGCGCTCTAGAGCGGCAGCGATGATAAGGTCCTGTCGCAGATAACTTTCCGCGGCAGGCGCAGGCCCAAGACGCACGGATTCGTCCGCCTGCAGCACATGGCGCGAATGTCGATCCGCATCGGAGTAGACGGCGACCGACTGGATGTCGAGTCGCTGGAGCGTACGCAGGATGCGGCACGCAATGGCGCCGCGATTCGCGATCAGTACCTTGTTGAACATCGGCCGGCTCGTAAGTTGCGCCGGCCCCGGTGAATGGAACGACGCCACAAGTGCCAGGCCGTCCCGGCGTTAGTCGTAAACTTACGGGTCGTCCCGCAAGTGGGCTTGCGCCCAGCCAGATGCCACTATCCCTCAGTCCCAGATCAGCCCCAGACGAGAACCTCCACGGGCGTCGGATTGTACGCGTTGCAGGGATTGTTGAGTTGCGGGCAATTGGAAATCAAGACCGTGACGTCCATGTCGGCCCGCATCTCGACATAGCGGCCGGCGCCGGAGATCCCATCGGCAAAGGTCAGTTTGCCGGCGGGCGTCACTGGAACGTTCATGAAGAAGTTGATGTTGCTCGACAGGTCGCGCTTGCTGAAATCCCTGCCGTACTGCTCGCCCCATTTCGCGAGCGCCAGCAGGAAATTATCGCGGCAGCTGTGCATCGACCGCTTCTCCAATGCGTATCGCACCGTGTTGCTCTCAGCCGAGCAGGCGCCGCCGAGCGTGTCGTGCCGGCCGCAGGTGTCGGCAACGATGGTCAGCATGGTATTGCCTTCGTTGGAGAGCAACGCCGTTCCCGTCGTCAGATAGATATTGCCTTGCGCCCGAATGGTATCGGTGGCGCTGTAACGTTCTTCCAGCGTGCCGGCGCGATAGAACAGCGTATCCACGGCCTGGTTGCCTTCCAGGTCCAGGATGCGGAAGTACTGCCCTTGTCGCACGCTGCCGATCCACGGCTCGCCCGCCGGGATCACGTGCCGAAAACGGGCCTGTGCCGGATCCAGTGCGCTCTCGATCATCGGAACCACACCTCCGTGTTACGGAAGCCGCGTTCGTTCTCCGGACACCGGGTCCGACAGGGATCGTTGCGAGGCGCCGGCCGCGAATGCCAGGCAGTCAGCTGGATTTCCTTCGGCGCATAGTCGGTCGCGGGATCCAGCGGATGCTGATTGCTGGACATGACGACCAGGCAGTTCATTTCGAAGCGCAGGTCGACGAAAGCGCCGGGCGGGGAATGGCCGGCGTGAAATTCCAGGTCGCCGGCATCGTTCACCGTGACCTTGCTGAAAAAATTCACATTGGCGCTCAGGTCGCGCTTGCCGAGGCCGTACTTGCCCAACTCGTTGAGCAGGCTGTCGTACGCGTTCCGGTAGTATTCGTTGCGCCGTTCCTGGAAACGCGCCGGGCCGAACTTTTTCTCGACCAGCGCGGCGTTGGAGATTCCGCAGATCGTGTCGTGCCAGCCGCAGGTGTCATCGGTGATCGAGCACAGCACGCGGCCCATGTCCGAATACAACGCGACGGTTCGCCCGAGGAATGCGGTGTGCTGGGCCTTGAGCGTGTCCGGCATGTTGTAACGCTCGGAACGATCTTCGTAGTTGAACAGCAGCACCGCCGCGTTGCCGCCGCCGTTCACATCGGTGAGCCGCAGCGTACTTCCCCGGCGCAACAGTCCCGACCAGTGGGCGCCCGGTCCCACCGTTTCTTCCCACAACATCCAGTAAGGTGCGCCTTCAGCCATTCTCGCTCGATGATCCTTTGCAGTGACGATAATCCAGCGAGAGCAAGGAGCGTACCAGATGGGTCGCCTGGCCCGCTGGTCGGCTGGTCGGCTGGTCACATGACGAAAAGAGCCGCGGCGCCCATGATGATTTTTGCACCAGTTGCGAGCATCGGCCCGCATCGTCTGCTTCATCGCAGAGCGCGATACGACACCCCACCCTGCTTGCTCTGACCAGTTGACCAGCTCACTCGTTGACCAGTCCGCTCTCGCTGCTTCAGGCACGCCACTTGCACTCCGACGTTGGGCGTGACGCTCGGCGTCAACCAAAATGTGCGTCTAGGGTTCCGGTCGCGTGTGTTCTTGCACCCGCGATGCTGGTCCGAGAGAGGCAGTCCCTTCACAACGAAGGGATACACGGCGGGATAAAAGCCCGGGAGGCGTTATCGGAAGCGACATGCGACCGTGGCCTCACTGTGCGCGTGCGACTTCCTGTTCGGGGTGATCAACACCAAGTCGATAACATGGGGAGTCGTGCAATGGTTCTGCGTCTCAAGGCCTTCATCCGTTCCGTCGCTGCGCTGCTGATTCTGAGCGCAGTCGCCACTCAACCTGCGGCCGCCGCCGAAAAACAATCCTTCAAGGTGGCGTGGAGCATCTACGTCGGCTGGATGCCCTGGGACTACGCCAACCAGAGCGGCATCCTGAAAAAGTGGGCCGACAAGTACGGCATCAAGATCGAACTCACACAGGTCAACGACTACGTCGAATCGATCAATCAATACACCGCCGGCGGTTTCGATGCCTGCGTGATGACCAACATGGACACGCTGACCATTCCCGCCGCGGGCGGCGTCGATTCGACAGCGCTGATCGTTGGCGACTACTCGAACGGCAACGACGGCGTGGTCATCAAGGGCAAAGGCAAGAAGCTCGCGGACATCAAGGGACTGCCGATCAACCTGGTCGAACTGTCGGTCTCGCACTATCTGCTGGCTCGCGGCCTCGACAGCGTCGGATTGAAGGAACGCGACATCAAGGTCGTCAACACATCCGATGCGGACATCGTCGGCGCGTACGGAGCGAAGGATACCAAGGCCACCGTGACCTGGAAGCCGCAACTCAGCGAAATCCTGTCGCAGCCCGACGCCCAGCTGGTGTTCGATTCGAGCAAGATTCCCGGCGAGATCATCGACCTCATGGTCGTGAACAGCGCGACGCTCAAGGACAACCCCAAGTTCGCCAAGGCTCTGGTCGGCGCGTGGTATGAAACGCTGGCGTTGATGGCGAAGAAGGATCCGAAGGCGCTCGCGGCCATGGCGAAAGCGTCGGGCACCGATACCGCCGGCTTCAACAGCCAGCTCGCGACCACGAAAATGTTCTGGACTCCCGCCGAGGCGTTGGCCTTTACCACCAGCCCCAACCTGATCAAGACCAACGACCTGGTGCGCAAGTTCTCGTTCGATCATGGCCTGCTCGGCAAAGGCGCCACCAGCGTCGATGTCGTCGGACTGGAATTCCCCGGCGGCAAGACACTCGGCAATACCAAGAACCTGAAAATGCGCTTCGACGCCACCTACATGCAGATGGCGGCGGACGGCAAGCTGTGACAGAAAGGGCTCGGGTAATGGGGCTCGGGGCTTGGGCAAGAAGCTGGACACGGCTGCACCTGCCCTCCCTCTGGCCCGAGTCCCGAGCCCGTAGCCCCGGGCCCTTTTCTTAATGACTCGTCTAGTCAACCTGCAACCCAACCGGGGCGGCGCGCTGGCGCTCGGCGTGCTGCCCTTTCTCTTGCTGCTTGCAGCGTACCTGCTCGGCTCCAACACCCGGCTCGCCGCGAATCCCGACGATAAGCTGCTGCCGTCGATGTCGAGCATCGCCACGACCGTGCATCAATACGCGTTCGAAGAAGACCAGCGCAGCGGCGACATCCTGCTGGTGGTCGACACCGTTGCCAGTTTGAAGCGCATCGGACTTGCACTCGCGATCAGCGCCGTCATCGGTGTAACGTTCGGCCTTGCGATCGGCGCCATCCCGTATCTGCGTGCCAGTCTCGCGCCCTTCGTCGGCGCCGTTGCGATGATTCCGCCCCTCGCCATCCTGCCCATCCTGTTCATCGTGCTCGG
>Ga0157380_10000994_pt1 | contig 18028 bp, 18 predicted proteins | sample S35metaG_FD_119757 | JGI IMG/M metagenome (GOLD analysis project Ga0157380, IMG submission 119757) | Switchgrass rhizosphere microbial communities from Kellogg Biological Station, Michigan, USA - S3-5 metaG | ecosystem: Host-associated > Plants > Roots > Rhizosphere > Soil | place: USA... | reverse complement strand
CGCTCGTCCTTCCATTGGCCACGCATTGGCGGCTGGAACAATGGGCTGGTTTGACGATCCGGATCACCGCCCGGCGGCGCGAGCGCGGCCCATTTTCCCTCGCCGAAATAATAGCCGTTCAGAAGGTCGAACGAGGTGGCCGGATCGCCCATCGCCGCGCATGCCTGCGCGACCGGTAGCGCGAATGCGGGATTATCCTTCAAATAGCCGAGGTTTCGGGCGATCGCTTCCCCTCGTGGGAGCTGACCGGAGAGCGAATCGGCGGTCGCCGTTGCCGCCTCAATCAGGCCAGCAGGGACCTCCAGAGGGCGCTTGTCTTTGTCGTTCAAAATCGCGCGCGCCTCGGCCGGCCGTCCGGAATACAGCAGATAAGCGATCTGGGTGCGCCAAATTTGGCGCTGCTTCGGCCAGCGCTCCGTCGCGGACTTGATCGCCTGGTCGGCAGCCTGCAGTTCGCCGGACGACCAAAGGTTGATGATCGCCTTGCGTTCCGCGCCGGGAAGCAGGAATTTTTTCCGGTCGAGGAGATTGGAGAGTTCGGTTGCCTCTCGCCATCTCCCGACGCTTCCAAGCACATCTGAAAGAACAAACAGCAGGATCGGGAACTTGGGGTTCTTGGAGAGTGCTTGGCGGGACGCTTGCTCGGCTTCGCGCCAGTTTCGATAGACGGGCGACATGATCCGCAGTGCGGCCAGCGATCGCGGCTCATTTGGATCCAGGCGCAGGGCAGTCAGTGCAGCAGCTCTCCCGCGGGCTTCCAGCCCTGGCTTTTCCTCGATCGCAGCGCTGCGCCGGCGGGCCGCATAGGCGAGCGCAAGTCCGCCCCAGGCCAGTGCCGATTTCGGAGCAAGGCGTGTCGCGTCGCTGAGCAAGGCAATGGCCTGTGCGGTGGATCCTTCGTCTTCTGGATCAAGCGCGTCATTCGCCTGCAGCGCGTCCATGCCCTTCTGAAGCAACAGCTCGGCTTCGGGTGACATCGCAGGCTCGCGCTCACGCCAGAAAGCGAATCCGCCTACGCCCAGGATCGCCACCGCCCCTCCTGCAAGCAACAGATTTCGGCGGCTTTCACCCGATGGATGTACCAACGGCAACGCCGGTCTTTCTCCGCCGGTCAGGGCCGCAATGCTTTCAATGACGGCCTTCCATCCGGGCGCGCTGCAATCGCCGCCCCACCGCCCTAGCTCGGCACACTGGATTTGGTCGAACGGCATTGGAAGCCGCGCATTGTCGAGCCGCAGTTGGACTAGCCGTCCGGTCTCGCGGGCGCGATTGGCCTCGGAGCGCACCCACTGGGACGCGGCGGCCTCTTTCGACCATAAGACAAGTACCGCCGACGCAGCGTCCAGTTGCTCGGTGATGACGTCGCTATAGGCGCGGTGCGCGGGCAGGCTTTGGTCGTACCATACGGAATAGCCGGCTGCCTGAAGGCAATCGGCGATGCGCATTGCTTCGCTTAGACTAGGCCTCGCGTATGACAGGAAGACGTCGGCCATTGCACCCTCGCTGATCGCACTTAGCGCCGATAGTGCCGAATGACGAGAATTTGCCGATCTCGGCTGCTAATTATCCGTTGCGTTCCTGCTTCGTTCCGGTAGCTTGCAGCAATGATGGCCAAGCTCAAGACCCGATATGTTTGCCAGGCGTGCGGATCGGAACAGCATCGCTGGCAGGGGCAATGTCCGGATTGCGCGGAGTGGAATACGCTGATCCAGGAAGCCAGCGCTGCCACCGTCTTTGCCGCCAAGCATGACCTCAGCAGCGGCGGACGGGCGATCGAGCTGGTTGGCCTCAATGCGGTGGTCGCGCTGCCCGACCGGATGCGCACCGGGATCGAGGAATTCGACCGGGCGATCGGTGGCGGGATCGTACCGGGCTCAGCGATGCTGCTGGGCGGCGATCCCGGCATCGGCAAGTCGACGTTGTTGCTGCAGGTGGCGGCAGAGCTGGCCAATGCCGGGCGCAAGGTCATCTATGTGTCGGGCGAGGAAGCGGCCGACCAGGTCCGGCTGCGCGCGATCCGGCTGGGGCTGGGCGGCGCACCGGTGCAGCTGGCCGCGGCGACTTCGGTGCGGGACATATTGACCACGGTCACGACCGGCGAACCGCCCGCGATGCTGGTGATCGATTCGATCCAGACCATGCACAGCGATCTGATCGAGGGCGCGCCTGGGACAGTGACCCAGGTTCGTGCCTCGGCGCAGGAGCTGGTCCGCTTCGCCAAGCAACATGGCACCGCCGTGGTCCTGGTCGGCCATGTCACCAAGGACGGGACCATCGCCGGACCGCGGGTACTAGAGCATATGGTCGACACGGTGCTCGGCTTCGAAGGCGAGCGCAGCCACCAGTACCGTATCCTGCGCGCCGCCAAGAACCGCTTCGGCGGGACCGACGAGATCGGCGTGTTCGCGATGGAGGGCGGGGGCCTCAAGCAGGTACCGAACCCGTCGGCGCTGTTCCTCACCCAGCGCGGCGAGCCGGTCAGCGGCACTAGCGTGTTCCCGGCGCTGGAAGGGACGCGGCCGGTACTGGTCGAGATTCAGGCGCTGACCGTGCGGCTGGCCAGCGGCGCGACCCCGCGGCGCGCCGCGGTCGGTTGGGACAGCGGCCGGCTGGCGATGATCCTCGCGGTGCTGGAAGCGCGCTGCGGGATCAGCTTCGCGACCACCGAGGTCTATTTGAACATCGCCGGCGGCTATCGGTTGAGCGATCCGGCCGCCGACCTGGCGGTGGCCGCCGCGCTGGTATCGGCGATGACCGAGCGGCCGGTTCCGCAGGAAGCGGTGGTGATGGGCGAGGTTGCCTTGTCGGGCGAGGTCCGGCCGGTCGCCCATGCCGGATTGCGCCTGAAGGAAGCGGCCAAGCTGGGGTTCGACCGTGCCTGGGTGCCGAAGGGCACGGAGGGGCCGAGCGGGATCGGCCTGACGCGGTTCGATCGGCTCCGGGAGCTGGTCGATCAAATCCTCGGTCGATAGGGGGCTGGCGCTGGCCAATGCCCTCGGCTAGCCGAGGCCGAAATGACTGCGCTTGATGTCTTTGTTGTCCTGCTGCTGGGCGGAGCCGCACTGATCGGCTTCGTCCGCGGCTTCACCCATGAGCTATTGTCGCTGCTCGCCTGGGTGGCTGGGATTGCAGCGCTCAAGCTATTTCATACGCCGCTGCAAGAGCGCCTGGTCGATGCGGTGGGGACCGAGGCCGGGGCGAGCGCGGTGGCGTTCGCCTTACTGTTCCTGCCGGTTTATATCGGCGTGAAACTGTTCGCACGGGCAGTCGGCGGCAAGGCGCGGCGGTCGGTGCTGGGGCCGGTCGACCGGCTGCTCGGCGGCGGGTTCGGAATGCTCAAGGGGCTGATCGGCGCGACTCTGTTCTTCCTGCTCGCCAACCTCGCCACCGACATGGTCTATGGCACCGATGCCAACCGGCCGGAGTGGATGTCCAATAGCCGCACCTATCCCCTGCTCAACGCCACCGGACGCGCGGTGGTCGACTGGGTCGAAACGCGACGGCATAGCGAGGTCGAGAATTGATCCGGCTGTACGACACAATGGCGCGGAAGAAGCGCGCGTTCGAGCCGGCCGATCCGAAGCGGATCACGATGTATGTGTGCGGGCCGACGGTCTATGGGCGCGCTCATATCGGCAACGCCCGGCCGGCGGTGGTGTTCGACTTGCTCCGCCGCGTGCTCGAACATGCTTACCCCGACGCCGAGGTGATTTACGCGCGCAACGTCACCGACGTTGACGACAAGATCATCAACTCGGCCGGCGAAGAGGGCGTCGACGTTTCGGTGATCACCGAGCGCTATGAGCGCTTCTACCTCGAGGACATGGGCGCGCTGGGGGTCAATCCGCCGACCATCGCCCCGCACGCCACCCAGGAAATCGGTCCGATGATCGCCATGATCGCGGAGCTGGTCGCCGGCAGCCATGCCTATGAGGCGGAAGGCCATGTGCTGTTCCATGTGCCGAGCGATCCCGATTATGGCGCGCTGTCGCGGCGGGACCGGGAAGCGATGCTGGCCGGGGCGCGGGTCGAGGTGGCGCCGTACAAGCGCGATCCTGCCGACTTCGTGCTGTGGAAGCCGAGCGAGTACGGCGTCGTCGGTTGGGACAGTCCGTGGGGCCGCGGCCGGCCGGGCTGGCACATCGAATGCTCGGCGATGATCCGCGAGCATTTGGGCGAGACGATCGACATTCACGGCGGCGGGCTCGACCTCATCTTCCCCCATCATGAAAACGAGATTGCCCAGAGCCGCTGCGCGCATGGCGGCAAGCCGCTGGCGCGCTATTGGGTGCACAATGGCTTCGTCGACATGGGCGCCGAAAAAATGTCGAAGAGCCTCGGCAATATCGTCACACCGGCGGAGCTCTTGGCGCAGGGGCACAAGGGCGAGACGTTGCGGCTGGCGCTGTTGTCGGCTCATTATCGTCAGCCGCTGGCGTGGACGGACGAGCTGGTCGCGCAGAGCAAGGCGGTGCTCGACCGCTGGTATCGCCAACTGGGCGACGTCGAGCCATTCGGCGAGATCGCCCCATTTTTGGAAGCGCTCAACGACGACCTCAACACGCCGAAGGCGATCGCCGTCATCAATGAATTTCTGAGCTCTTCCGAACAGGAGCTCAGCAAGGAATATGAATATTTCCAGGGGAACCGTGAGCAGATGTTGCAAGCAGCGGCCGCCGCGGCTCGGGCCTTGGGCCTGCTCACCATGTCGGCCGATGAATGGTTCCGCGGCGCGGGTGATGCCGGCGACATCGAGACCAGAATTGCGGCGCGCGCCGAGGCCAAGGCGCGGCGCGACTTTGCCGAGGCCGACCGCATTCGCGACGAGCTGAATGCCGAAGGCGTGCTGCTTGAGGATGGGCCGTCGGGCACTACATGGCGAAGGGCGTGAAGGAACCGCCCTACACTCGTGAAATCCTGCGCCTGGCGGCGTCGATCCCCTTTCTCGAGCCGTTCGAGGAGCTGGCCGGCGCGACCGAGCTGCGTTCGCCGACTTGCGGAAGCCGGATGCGGATGGCGGTGGAGCTCGACTGGGCGGATAGGGTGGTGAGGCTGCGGCAGGCAGTTGAGGCCTGTGCCTACGGCCAGGCGTCGGCGGCCCTGATGGGCGGCCATGCGATGGGCCGAAGCGCGGAGGAAGTCAGCCGGACGCTTGTCGAATTGAAGCAATGGCTCGCGGGGAAAGGCGAAGTCCCGACCGCCTGGCCGGGCCTTGAAGCGCTCGCTCCGGCCCTCGCGCGCAAGGGCCGCCATGGTGCCATCCAACTGCCGTTCCGGACGTTGCTGGCGGCGATCGAGGGGGCGAGATGAGCGCCGAAGTCCAGGCATTGGCGACGACCAGCACGCTGCTCGAAGGCGGCGCGATCATGCTCGGCACGGCGCTGGTGTTCGTGACGCTGTTCCGCAAGCTCGGACTTGGCGCGACCCTCGGATATATCGTCGGCGGCATCCTTATCGGCCCGCATCTGTTGGGATTTGTCGGCGACCCGGAGCAGCTGGCAAGCATTTCCGAAATCGGCATTGCGTTGCTGCTGTTCCTCGTCGGCCTGGAGCTGCAACCGAGCCGGCTGTGGCGGCTCAGGAAAGACATATTCGGACTTGGCCTGGCCCAGGTAGTCCTGTGCGGACTGGCGCTGAGCCTGTTCATCTATCTCTTGCTGGGCATTTCGCCCGAGGCGGCGTTGGCGATCGGCTTGCCGCTAGGCCTATCCTCGACCGCGCAGGTTCTGCCGATGCTGCGCGCCGACCGGGAACTCAACACGCCGCAGGGCGAACGGGCCTTCTCGATCCTGCTGTTCCAGGATCTCTCGATCGTGCCGATGATCACCATCATCGCCGCCATGTCACGCGTACCGGTCGATCCCGACGCTCCGGGCGGCTGGACGCTGGCGCTGTACACCGTCGGCGCGATCGCCGCCCTGTGGCTGGCGGGCCGCTATGTGATCAACCCCCTGTTCCGGCTGATTGGCCGCTTTGGCGAGCGAGAGTTGTTTGTCGTCGCCGGCCTGTTCGCGGTGATGGGTTCGGCTGCGCTGATGCACGTGCTCGGCCTGTCGGTCTCGCTCGGCGCCTTCGTTGCCGGCGTGATCCTGGCGGAATCGCCCTACCGGCATGAGTTGGAAGGCGATGTCGAGCCGTTCCGGTCGATCCTGCTCGGCCTGTTCTTCCTCGCGGTCGGGATGATGCTCGACCTGGGGACGATTGCCGAACAGCCGGTCATGGTCATCGGCCTCGCCCTGTCGGTGATCGCCATCAAATGCCTGATTATCTCCGGCCTTGCGCGCGTCTTCGGCAACGATTGGCCGCGCAGCATCCGGCTTGGGCTGCTGCTGAGCCAGGCAGGCGAGTTCGGATTCGTGCTATTCGCGCAGGCTGCACTTGCGCGGCTGATCCTGCCTGACGCGGCGTCGCTGTTCGGCGCGGTGGTCACCCTGTCGATGGTCGCCACCCCGTTCCTGATGCGGTTGACCGACTGGCTGGAACGGCGCGAGGAGCAGAATGTCGACGGGCTCGACGGGCCGGAAGCATCGCCGGAGAGCAGCGTCATCGTCGTCGGCTATGGCCGGTTCGGCCAAACCGCGGCGCAAATGCTGATGGCCAAGCGTGTCATGGTGACGCTGGTCGACACCGATGCCGAGATGATCGAGACGGCCGAGACCTTCGGCGTCAAAGTCTATTTCGGCGATGGCATGCGGGTCGACATATTGCGGCTCGCCGGCGCGGAGACGGCAAAAGCGATCCTGTTCTGCAACGACCAGCAAAGCGGCCTCACTCGCGATGCGCTCAAGCGCGTATTGGAAGCCTTTCCGCAGGCCGCCGTTCTTGTCCGGGCTTACGACCGCATCCACCTGATATCGTTCGACGGGCTCGACCTGGCGTTTGCACAGCGTGAGATGTTCGAGAGCGCGGTCAAAATGGGCCGAGCTGCGCTCGAGATTCTCGGGGTCGATTCAGAGGAAATCGACCGTGTCGATTTCGAATATCGGCTGCGGGATTGCGAGCGGCTGGAGCGGCAGAGCGAGACGGGCGACCTGAGGGCAGGGCTGGAACAGTCGTTCGCCCCGGACCGCGGCCTTCCGGAAAAGGCCTAGGCCGTTCGGTCGAGGAAGGCGGTGAGCCGCTGGGCGTCTACTGAGATGTCCAGAAAAGCGCGGCCAATGCCGTGAGCCAGGACCAGCGCGATCCGGCCCTGGCTGTTCTTCTTGTCGCGACTGATCCAGCTGGTGAGCTTGGCGCCTCGCTTGGCCAATCCGACGTCGGCCAGCCGCGTCGGCAGCCCGCACGCAGCAAGATGCGACGCCACCCGTTCCGCATCTGCCGCGGGGCATAGATCAAGCTCCGACGAAAAGCGCAGGGCAAGGACCATGCCGAGCGCGACCGCCTCGCCATGCAAGATCGAACCGAGCCCGGCCTCGGCCTCGATCGCATGCCCAAAGCTGTGCCCGAAGTTGAGGAGGGCTCGCTTGCCCCAGCGGTCCTCGACGTCGCCAGCAACAATGCGCGCCTTGGCCCGGATGGCAGCAACGACCGCTTGCTGGCGGAGGTCGCGGTGGCCGGCGATGATGCCGAGGCCGCTGGACTCGCACCAGGCGAACAGGTCCGGATCGTCGATCAGTCCATATTTGACGACCTCGGCATAGCCGGAGCGAAGCTGGCGCTGGTCCAGTGTATCGAGGAAGGCGGGATCGGCCACGACCAGCGCCGGCTGGTGAAAGCTGCCGACCAAATTCTTCTCGCCGAAAGCATCGATCGCGGTCTTGCCGCCGACGGCGCTGTCGGCCTGCGCGAGCAAGGTGGTAGGCAGGTGAATGACCGGGCAGCCCCGCTTGAACAGCGACGCCGCGAGGCCGGCGACGTCGCCCACGCTGCCGCCGCCAAGTGCAACGACTGGCGTCATTCGAGTCGCCTGCCGTTCGGCGAGGCCGGCAAGAAGTTGATGGAGCGTGTCCCAGGTCTTTGCCGCTTCGCCCTCGGGAATGAGGACCGGATCGGCTCCCAGCCGTTCCGCAATGACGGACCCATGGAGCGCGAAGACCCTTGGTTCGCTGACCAGGATCGGCGTCGCGCCGCGCGACATATCCCGGATCTGCTCAAGTCCGGCCTCGGCCGGGCCGACCAGAACATCATAGCCGCGCGGCATCAACTCCACCCGGATGCAGGTCATCCGGCGAGATGCTTGCCAAGGGCTGAGACGATCGCCTCGACGACATCGCCGTGGGCGCCGCCGCCGCTGCGGACGTGAATTTGGGCCTCCGAATAATTGCCGCGCCGTTCCTCGGACAGGCGATTGAGGATCTCCGCCCGGTTGCCCGTCTTGAGCAGCGGCCGGTTATCGCGGCGGGCGGTGCGCTCGGCCAGCACGTCGATCGGTGCGTCGAGCCAGACCGTGATCGCCCGCTCCTTGAGCAAGGTCCTGGTGCGGGCGTCCATGAAAGCGCCACCTCCGGTCGCGATCACCCGCACCTGGCCGTCAATGAGACGCGCAACCAGCCGGCGCTCGCCATCGCGGAAGTCATGCTCGCCAAATCGTTCGAACAGGTCGGCAGTCGATGCGCCCGATGCCTCCTCGATTTCGACATCGCTGTCGACGAACGGCAAGCCGAGCCGCCGCGCTAGGCGCCGGCCGACAGTCGATTTGCCCGCGCCCATCAGGCCGACGAGAACAATCGGTCGATCAAGCAGGTTGGTCAGCTTTTCCACTTTGTCGCGGTTTCCATTTGGGCGGGGCTATACATAGTGCCTCAAGGTCGGGCAAAAGCCTTTCTCCCAGACCCGATGCGAAGCGGAGCCACTATGCCTCGAGGCTTGATTTTCCTGGTTGTACTCATCCTCCTGCTGGTCGGCGGCATCTATTTGCTGTCGAGGAGCGCTGACGAGGTGCCGGTCAAGACCATCGAGACAGACGTTACGAGCAATGCAGCCGCGAACTAGGAATATCCTGGCAGGAACCGCTGCTCTGGCGCTGATCGCGGCTCTGCCGGCGATCGCCCAGGACCGGCCGGAGTCGATCCTGCCGCCCGGCTTCGGCGACCCGGCCACGCCCGCGCCCGAGCCTGCGACGAACACAGCCGAACCCGCACCCCGGCCGGCCGAGCGCACCTCGGTCGAGGGGTCAGCGGTCGAAATTGTCGAATCGCTCCTTGGCAACGAGCTGGCCCAGGCCGAACCGGTCCCGCAGGTCGAATATCCTCGGATTGCGCGTCGCGATCCAAGCTTGGCCGGAACGCTCGATCCGGTTGAGATCGGCATCGGATTCCGCCCATGGGGAGCGGCCAGCGGCAAGTCGCTTGAGATCGTGATGCGTCGGATGGACGCGCCGCTAGCCTCGCGCTGGGCGCACATCGGCCTGCGTAATGCCTTGCTTGCCAGGGCATCAAATCCGTCCGACGTCCACCCCGCCGACTGGGCGGCGGAACGCGCCTGGCTATTGCTTCGGATGGGAGAAGCCGATGCGGCGCGCCTGCTGATCGCCAGTGTCGATAGCGACCGCTTCACGCCGAAAATGAACCAGGTCGCGCTGCAGTCGGCGCTGGCCAGCAGCGATCCTTCGGCGATGTGCCCGCTGGAAGGATCCTTAGCCAAGCTCGAGCCGCGCGTTTCGGCACTGGTCGCCGCGATTTGCGCCTCCCTGTCGGGCGAATCAGAACGCGCAGCAGCCGACATCGAAGCAGCCCGCCGCCGGGGGCGGGTCAGCGGCATTGACCTGGCCTTGGCCGACAAGGTGGTCGGGGCTGGCGCGGAGACGGCCCGCGCGGTGACCATTGAGTGGGAGCCGGTCGATCGGCTGAACAGCTGGCGATATGGGCTGTCGACTGCCACGGGCATGATGCCGCCGGACCGGTTGATCAACTCGGCCGGCCTGCAAACCCAGGCCTGGCTTGCGCGGGCACCGATGTTCGCGGCCACGCAGAGGCTGCCCGCGGCAAGGGTGGCGGCGGCCTTGGGCGTGCTGTCGAGCCAAGCGCTGGTGGACCTGTATGCGACGTCCTACGATGCGACCGATCCGGACGCACTCGGGTCGACCGAGGCGTGGCAGCTTCGGCTGGCCTTTATCGGCAAGGACCTCGACGCCCGGATGGCCGCCATGCGCACCATTTGGGGCAATGCGAATTCGCCATTGGATCGGGTGGCGGCGCAGGTGATGCTGGCCCGGGCGGCGAGGCGGGTCGCTCCGAGCGCCGACCTGCAGTCCGACGCGCCTGATTTGGTCGCTTCGCTGCTGGCCGGGGGTTCCGACCGCGAAGCGGCGCGCTGGGCGCGCGTGCTCGGCGACATGGACGACGAGCCGGCGGACAAGGTTTGGGCGATGCTGGCCCTCGGCGCCCCCGAAACTCGCGGCCTCGGCATTAGCGCTTCGCGGATCGAGGACTTCGCCGATCGCGACCCGAGCGAGGGCAAGCAAAGGACTGCCCTGTTGATCGCCGGCCTCGCCGGACTGGGCAGGATCAATGCCGCGACTGCGGGTCGGCTGAACCGAGCCCATCGACTGGGCCTTGGCGGGTCGACCAGCTGGAGCAATCTGATCGACGGCGCCATGCGGCGAAGGCAAGGCGGAACGACCTTGTTGCTGACCGCCAGCGCACTTCAGGGAGGCGACTTCGAGCAGGTTCGCGGCATCTACATATATCATTCGATCAATGCCCTGCAGCGGACCGGGCAGGGCTATCTCGCCCGGATGATTGCGGCCGAGGCGCTGGCCAGGACGTGAGCGCGGCCGACATGGCGCAGGGCGACCGGGCATTGGTCGATCGCTTTTGTGACATGCTGGCGGCGGAAATGGGTGCTTCGCGTAACACGCTGCTGGCCTACCGGCGCGATCTGGAAGCAACGACCCGGGATATTGGATCGCTCGAGCATGCCGGGCCCGGTGAGATCGGACGCCTGGGCGCGGCCTGGTCCGAACTCGCCCCATCGACCGTTGCGCGCCGGTCGGCCACTCTACGCCGCTTCTTCGGTTTCCTGCTCGATGAGGGCGTCCGGAGCGACGATCCCTCCGCGGCGCTGCCTCGGCCAGGCATTCGGCGTCCGCTGCCCAAGGTCCTCGACACGAACGAAGTGGAGGCGATGTTCGGGGCCGTCGGGGAGCGCGCATCGAGCGGCGAGCCACTAGCGCTTCGAAACCTTGCGCTGCTTGAACTGCTCTACGGCTCCGGCCTTCGGGCCACTGAGCTGGTTTCGCTTCCGCGCCGTGCACTCCGGCCCGGCCAGCCGTTCCTGATGCTCCGCGGGAAAGGCGACAAGGAGCGGCTGGTGCCGGTTTCCTCGCGTGCCGCCGAGGCGGTTCAAAGATGGTTGCCCCACGTGCCTGACAGCAGTCCGTGGCTGTTCCCGAGCGGCAAATCCCATTTGAGCCGAGTGCGCTTGTTCCAACTGGTACGTGGCATGGGAGCGCTGGCGGGCATTGCTCCGCACCGCATCAGCCCCCACGTGCTGCGCCATGCCTTCGCTACTCACCTTCTGGCCGGCGGGGCTGACCTGCGCGTCCTGCAGTCGCTGCTCGGCCACGCCGACATTGCTACGACGCAAATCTATACTCATGTCGATGCAGCCCGGCTGGTCGAGCTGGTCAACGCGCGCCACCCGCTGGCCACGGGGCACGGCAAGGGAGTTGGCGTTGACGGATGAGCCGACGCCGCTTACCCCGCGCCGCCGATGCTTACTTATCTCGAGTTTGAAAAACCGATCGCCGCGCTCGATCAGCGGATCATCGAGTTGCGGGACACCGCAACCGCCGGCGAAATCGACATTGACGCCGAAGTGGTCAAGCTGGAGGCGAAGGCTTCAAAGCTACTCAAGGACACTTACGCCAAGCTGACTCCCTGGCAGAAAACTCAGGTCGCGCGACATCCCGAGCGGCCACATTTCAAGCATTATGTTGCCGCGATCGCGGACGACTTCATGCCCTTGGCCGGGGACCGCGCATTCGCCGACGATCCGGCGATCATCGGCGGTCTGGCACGGATTGAAGGCCGCCGGGTGATGCTGATCGGCCATGAGAAGGGCGACGATACCGCCAGCCGCCTCAAGCATAATTTCGGAATGGCCAAGCCGGAGGGCTATCGCAAAGCGATCCGGCTGATGCAGCTAGCCGATCGGTTCGGGCTTCCGGTGGTCAGCCTGGTCGACACGTCGGGCGCATTTCCCGGAGTGCAAGCCGAGGAGCGCGGCCAGGCGGAAGCGATTGCCCGGTCGACCGAGCAATGCCTGGCAATGGGCGTTCCGATGATCGCCGCAGTGGTTGGTGAGGGCGGGTCTGGAGGCGCGGTTGCCATCGCCGCCGCGAATCGCGTGCTGATGTTCGAACATGCCGTCTATTCGGTGATCTCGCCCGAGGGTTGTGCCTCGATCCTGTGGCGGACCGCGGACAAGGCCGCGGAGGCGGCGGAAGCGATGCGGGTTACGGCCAATGACCTCCTTGCGCTGGGTGTCGTCGACCGCATCGTACCGGAGCCGTTGGGCGGGGCCCATCGGGCGCCGGCTGAGGCGATCGTTAGCCTCAAAGGCGCGATCATCGAGGAACTGGACGGGCTGGCTAAGCTGGGTCCCGCCCAGATACTGGAGCAGCGGCGAGCGAAGTTCCTCGCCATCGGCTGAGCAAGCCCAAGGAACCATCGTTTGGGATCTGCCGTTCATTCGGCGGAAATCTGGAATTGGCGATGGAGAGTGTCATGCGTACGCCGATAGCCTTGCTCGCCGCCTCAGCGGCTCTGGTAGCGCCGCTTGCTGCGAGCGCCCAGCAGCCGCGCTACCTGAACCAGCGCGACGTTCAAGAAGCCACGCGCCAGCATGCCGAGTTGGTGGAGGAGTTCGGCGGCGCCGAAACAGGCCCGCGTGCAGCCTATGTCGAGGGCGTCGGCCGGCGCATCGCATCCTATTCGGGAACCGCAAATGCCGGCCAGGTCTACCATTTCACGACCCTCAACAGCGCCGTTGAAAACGCCTTCGCGGTGCCGGGAGGCTATGTCTATCTGACCCGTCAGCTGATGGGCATCATGAACGACGAGTCCGAACTGGCGTTCGTCGTTGGGCATGAAACCGGGCACATAGCCGCCAACCATGCGCAGGCGCGCAAGTCAGCCGCCAATTCCAGCGCGATCTGGGGCGTGCTGGGGCAGATTCTTGGCGCAGTTGTCGGCGGCAATGCTTTTGGCGGCCTGATCTCGCAAAGCGCCCAGCAATTTTCCAAAGCGCGGCTGCTGAGCTTTACCCGCGACCAGGAATATCAGGCCGATGTGCTGGGGATCCGCTACATGAGCGCCGCGGGCTACGATCCCAACGGCGGTGCGACCATGTTGGCACAGATCAGCCGGGCGACGGCCCTTGAGGCGCGAATGCAGGGCGACCGCAATCGCTCAACGCCCGAATGGGCAAGCACTCACCCGCTAAGCGAGAACCGCGCGGCGCAAGCGTCGCAGCTGGCCCGTCAGACCGGGCGTATAGGGGGCGGCCTTCGCAACCGCGATGCCTTCCTCAACCAGATCCAGGGGATGATCGTCGACGACGACCCGGCGCAAGGAGTGATCGACGGACGAATCTTCACCCACCCCGACCTGCGCCTCTCATTCGCGGTTCCGACCGGTTACCTGATGCAGAACAGCACGCGGGCGGTCACCATCCAGGGCTCCGGCGGTCAGGCTCAGTTTTCCGGCGGACGGTTCAACGGCAGAATGGAGGATTACGTTAATCGGGTCCTTCAGCAGCTGACCGGCGGAAAGGTGCAACTGGCGCTCGGGCCGATGCAGCGGACCACCGTCAACGGCATTCCCGCGGCCTACGTCGTCGGCCGCGCCAATACTTCGTCGGGCGGGGTGGATGTCAGCGTTTTCGCCTATCAGTGGGACGCCAACACCATCTACCACTTCGTCGCGCTCACCCGGGCAGGACAGGGTCTTGCTCCATTTGCGCCGATGGTCGATTCCCTGCGCAGGATCAGCGCGGCGGAGGCAGCGGCGATCAGGCCGAGGGTGATCGATGTGGTGACTGTGGGAAGGAACGACACGATCCAGTCGCTGGCTAGCCGGATGGCCTATCGGGATTTCCAGATGGACCGGTTCCTCGCGCTCAACGGATTGGCAGGCAATAGCCGGCTGGTACCCGGCCAGAAGGTCAAGGTGGTGGTTTACGGTGCGCGGCGAGCCTGACTAAGTATTGTTCGCGACAATATTGTCGAGCTTGCCCCACATGCCGTTGGAACCGCCGCCAAGCTTGCTCATGCCGCCAATAGCGGCACACGCAATCAGCGCGGCGATTAGTCCATATTCAACTGCGGTCGCGCCACGCTTGTCCGAGCGAAGCTTACGACCTGTCGTACGGATAGCGAGCACGCCACCCTCCTCTGGTCTTGGTCCACGAGGCGGTTTTAAGGGCGGAACGATTAAGAATTGATTGGCGGAACGAGGTTAATTCACCGCTTTCCGCGATTATTTTGTCCAGCCGAGGAAATGGAGAATCTCCACGATCTCCTCCGTCCGGTCGCCATCCCCGAGCTTGCGATAGGCCTGGCGAACTCCGAGGGCTTCCGATTTCGACATTGACGGCGGTCGCTGGGCAAGGACGCAAGTCGCAGCCATGGAGCGCAAGTCGCGGACAAGCGCGTCGAGGTCCGCATAGCGCAAGCGGACCCGGTCGACGTCGACCACCGGCATGTGGAAACCGGCAGCGGTAAGCAGTTGTGCCAGGGTCGATGGCTCGATCCGGGGATGGGTGCGAGCCACGACCCGGCCTTCTGCGCGGCCTGCCTCGATAAGTGCCGCCCGCAGGACGGGCAGACTGTTGCCGCCGGCGAGGGCGCCAATCAGCGGCGCGTCCGGTATGAGTGCACGGCCGATCAGACCGAGGGCCAGGGGTAGTTCGTTGACCGTATCCAGCGTGCCAATCGCGACGCACAGATCGTAGCGGCTGGTGCCGAAATCGTGGCGGTCTTCCTCGGTCTGTGCGCCGCCAGCGGAAGCCGCGAACAGCATTCCAGGGTCGAGCACGTCGATCCTCCTGGCAATCGAGGCCAGGCGGGCCGGCCAGTCGGGAGAGGGGCAGCCCAGCAGCAGCGCATGGTCGAACCCGCGGGCGATGTCGCCTAGCCGGTCGAGGCATTCGTCGAACGCCCGGTCGAACAAGAACAATTCCGGTCCAATCCTTGCGGAGCGGTCGCGGCGGATGGCGCGAAGATGGCGATCGAACAGGTCGGCTGGCACGGTCGCGCTTGTGCGGCGGAGCGCCTCGCGCGACAAGAGGCGATGGCAAGTGCAATCTCGCGACCGGTACGCGGCATCGGCAACCTGCTGCTCGACTTTGCGCTGCCGCCGCGATGTGCCGGCTGCGGTGAAGTAAGCCAGGAGGCGGGAACCTTTTGCCCTGCTTGCTGGCGACAGCTGGAGTGGCTTGGCAACAGTGGCTGCCAGCGCTGCGGACTGCCGCTGGCCGGGACCGAAGCGGAAATCTGCGCGCGTTGCCTTGCCGACCCACCCAAGGTCGACCGAATTCGCGCGGCGCTTGCCTATGACGAGATTCCGCGTTCGGTCGCTCTGCGCCTCAAATATGGACGGAAAGTCGCGCTGGCGCGGACCATGGCCCGCTACATGGCACCGCTGAAGGGGGAGTGGGGTGAAGACGCCATGATCATGCCGATCCCCCTGCATCGATGGCGACTGTGGGGGAGGGGATTCAATCAGTCCGGTCTGGTCGCCAGCGAATTGGCGCGACAATGGGGATTGCCCGTCGATCGGCACAGTCTACGACGGGTCAGGCCGACCAGACCCCTTAAAGGTCTGAACCATCTCCAGCGCCGTAAGGCGGTCGCGGGAGCGTTCAAGATGGCGCGTACCGGGCATATCCAGGGCCGAACGGTGGTGTTGATCGACGATGTGCTGACCAGCGGCAGCACCGCCGAGGCCTGTGCCCGAATATTGCGAAGGGCTGGCGCGGGCCGGGTTGAGCTTATTTGCTGGGCGAGGGTGGTTCGTCCGGCGCAGCTTATGCGTTAATGCCAAAATATGTCGAAGGAGGGCCTTTTGCCCAAGGTTGAAATCTACACCAAGCTGACTTGCGGCTTCTGCTACCGCGCCAAGAAGCTGCTCGACATGAAGAAGGTGCCTTACGAGGAATATTCGGTCGATTTCGGCGGCGCGAAAAAAGCCGAAATGGTCCAGCGCGCCGGCGGACGGATGACCGTGCCGCAGGTGTTCATCAATGGTCGTCACGTTGGTGGCTGCGATGACCTGATGGCGCTTGAGTATCAGGGCAAGCTGGACGAATTGCTCGCTGCATGAGCTTGGTGCGGATCGCCATCTTCCAGTCGCAGAGCGGGATCGAGCCGGCGGCTAATGCCGAGCGGCTGGTCGGGGCGGTGCGCGATGCTTCGGCGGGAGGCGCGGCAATGCTGTTCACGCCGGAAATGTCGGGCATGCTCGACCGCGACCGCGACCGGGCGCTGGGCAAAGCGAACGCCGAGACTGACGATGAGGTTTTGAAGGCCGTTCGCGAGGCAGCGAGGGAAACCGGCATCTGGGTTCATCTCGGCTCGCTGGCCCTGAAGGGTGAGGGCGGCAAGCTCACCAACCGCGGATTCGTTATCGACGGCCAGGGCGAGGTGCGCGCCCGATATGACAAGATCCATCTGTTCGATGTCGATCTTCCGACCGGGGAGAGCTGGCGCGAATCCGCCATGTACGACGCGGGCAAGGAGGCGGTGATTGTGTCCGGCACCCCGGTGGGGAAGCTGGGGCTGACCATTTGCTATGACCTGCGTTTTCCCGAACTGTTCCAGCGGTTGAGCGAGGCGGGGGCTGAAGTCATCGCCGTGCCGGCCGCATTTACCGTGCCAACCGGCCGGGCGCACTGGCAGGTCCTCATGCGGGCGCGGGCGATCGAGGCCGAACTGTTCATTGTCGCGGCAGCGCAGGCGGGGCGCCATGAGGACGGCCGCGAGACTTATGGCCATTCACTGGTCGCCGATCCATGGGGCGAGATCGTCCTGGACATGGGCGGCGAACCGGGGCTGGCCTTCGCCGAGCTCGACCTTGCGCGGATCGCCGACGTCAGGAGCCGCATCCCGGTCCACCAGCACCGCCGCCCGATCCCGCCGGTGGCGAATTGATTCGGGAAGCCTGCTCCCCTAGGGGACGGCAAAAGGCTCCGTAGCTCAGCAGGATAGAGCAGTGGTTTCCTAAACCAAAGGTCGCAGGTTCGAGTCCTGCCGGGGCCACCATCAAGTCATTGAAAAGGGGAAGAAAAGCGATGATCGGGCGGCTGTTCAGGGAGCATCCCAAATCGCTGGGCATGAGCTGGGCCGAGCATGGCGCGGGCGCGGTGGTGATTGGCGCGAGAATGGTCGGCGCGGGGCTGGCCTGCATCGTCCACGCCGCGGTCCCGGCGCTGTTCACCGAGACCGCGGGCCGGACGGTCCAAAGCCTCCACGACCATATGGTCAAGCGCAAGGCCGGGGCGGCCAACCCCAACGCCTGGCCCGACTATGAGATTTGACCCGCATGGAGGCTGACCGGCGCGTCGTCATTATCGGCGGCGGCTTCTCCGGGACGATGCTCGCGGCCGAGCTGGCGCGCAAAGGCATCCGCTCGACCGTGATCGACGCCGGGCGGGCCGGGCGCGGAACCGCCTTCTCGACCCCGGAGGCGGCGCATCTGCTCAACGTGCCGGCCGGGCGGATGGGCGGCTGGGCGGACGAGCCCGGCGATTTCGCCCGGGCGATTGCGGACGAAGGCTATGCGGCCGACGATTTCGTGCCGCGGCGGCGCTACGGCGAATATGTCCGCAAGATCCTCGACGATGCCGAAGCCACCGGCCGGGTGAAGGTCGTTCGGGAGAATGCGGTGTCGGCGCGACCCAGCGGCGGCACCTGGATCATCGACCTGGCCGACGGATCGCTGGTCCAGGGCGAGGCGCTGGTGCTGGCCCAGGGCAACCAGCCGCCGCAGCCGCCGCCACTGGCGCGCGGCTTGCCGCCGGAACTGTTCGTCAACGATCCATGGAGCGAGCCGGGGCGCGCGGCGATCGTCAAGGCGGCGGCCGGCGG
>Ga0157380_10000992_pt1 | contig 18046 bp, 13 predicted proteins | sample S35metaG_FD_119757 | JGI IMG/M metagenome (GOLD analysis project Ga0157380, IMG submission 119757) | Switchgrass rhizosphere microbial communities from Kellogg Biological Station, Michigan, USA - S3-5 metaG | ecosystem: Host-associated > Plants > Roots > Rhizosphere > Soil | place: USA... | reverse complement strand
GTTGGAGGTGTATTTGGATTAACAGTCAACACAAAATTTGTAGACGTTGTGAGTGCTCCATCACTGACGGTGATTGTGATCGTAGAAGTACCGCTTCCACTTGCAGCCGGTGTGATAACGGCATTACGTCCTGCGCCGCTTCCACCAAAGATGATATTGGCGTCTGGAACCAGGGTTGTGTTTGACGAAGTACCCGACACTGTTAATCCACTGGGCTGCGTTTCTGGATCACCTATCGTAAAACCGATAGGCGAGGTAGGCGTATTTTCATTTGTCGATTGAGCGCCGATCGCAGATATCGTCGGCGGAGCGTTTACGGTCAATACAAAGCTCACAGAAGTGTTATCCGTTCCATCGCTTACAGTAACGGTAATGGTGGACGTGCCACTTTCGTTAGCGCTAGGTGTGATCACCATGTTGCGACCACTGCCACTTCCCCCAAGCACAATGTTGGCATCCGGAACCAATGTAGTATTTGACGACGTGGCCGCGAGCGTCAGGCTGCTGGGTTGCGTTTCTGCATCACCAATAGTAAAAGCGATAGCTGATGTAGGTGTATTTTCATTTGTTAACTGATCTGCGATTGATGTTATCGTTGGATGAATGTTATCGTTGACCGTCAACACAAAGTTTGAAGAAGAATTATCCGTTCCATCGCCGACAGTAATAGTAATGGTGGTCGTCCCGAACTCGCCCGTGGCCGGCGTGATCACCACGTTATGATCACTGCCACTTCCGCCAAAGACAATGTTGGCATCCGGAACCAATGTAGTATTTGAAGACGTTGCTGCAAGCGTCAGGCCGCTAGGTGGGGTTTCTGCATCACCGATAGTGAAAACGATGGGTGAAGTAGGTGTATTTTCATTTGTTGATTGGTCTGTGATTGAAGTTATCGTCGGCGGAATGTTAGCATCGACCGTCAATACAAAGTTTACAGAAGTATTTTCGGTACCGTCGCTGACCGTAATGGTAATAGTGGTTGTGCCACTTTCGCCAGGCGTAGGCGTGATCACAACGCTACGATCAGCGTCAGTTCCGCCAAATGCGATATCGCCATCCGAAACCAGTGTAGCATTTGACGACGTGGCTGAAAGCGTCAAGGCGCTGGACTGAGTCTCCACATCTCCGATTGTAAATAGAATCGGCGACGTTGGCGTGTTTTCTGGGGTTGATTGAGGGCCAATAGCTGAGATGGTAGGTGGCTCGCTATGAACAACAAAGGAAAAGAAGAGGCAAATAGAAACTAAAATCCACCAATAAAAGCGCGCCATAGAACCCCAAAAGTAATTAAATATCTTTACCTCAAATGTTATTTGTATAATGTAACACGTGACTATTGGAGATTGTTTTTCCTCCCAACGAATGCAAACGATTTTATCCTATCCTATCTTAAATGTCGGTAAGTTTCTATAATTCATCCAAACAATCAATCACCATTTTCACGGATGGCAGTTGTCATGCGCAATTGAAGACCGGTGGATGGGCTTCCATAATAATAATTGGCGACGAGAAAGTCGTCCTGGAGGGAACAACTTTGAAAACGACCCATCAGCGAATGGAATTAACGGCTGTGCTCGAATCATTGAAATATTTAGCACGAAAAGGAATGATTCATGAGGAAATTTCCATCTATTCTGACAGCCAATATGTTGTTGATCTGTTGAAAAGAAAGCAGGGACTTGTTTCGGCCAACTACCTTACTAAAAAATCCAAACCTGTCCGAAACACAGATCTGGTAAAAGAGTTGGTAGAATTCATGAGCTTGGCAAACATTCATTTTGTTAAAATCAAATCGCACCAAAAGCTTTCAGACCCGCAGTCAAGGCTTAATCGCGAGGTCGACGTTTTGTCTAGAAAGAACATGAGGAGCATGTAAGCAAAGGGACAGGTCGAGCCCTAAGGCCTATCGTCGACCGGACGTTTATGTTCAATATTGCACATACGCAACTGAGCAGCAAGCTTATTGCATCGGAAAAGCAGGTTTATTTGGTTGGCACAAAGATCGTGGCAGCATTTGTCAGGACAATATTGAAACCAATCCTTCGTTTAAGCATTCATGCAAAAAATAACCTCGTTCTTTTGGCACTGCTCCGGGGCGGATATGGAGCTGCTGAAAAAGTGTCCAACCGAATCCAGCAAATATGTAGGGATTGGCGCGACAATTTTCTTTACTGGCTTGTTTGCTGCGCTATCAGGAGCATATGCCCTCTATACAGTTTTTGATTCCATCCTTGCTTCTATTGTTTTTGGATTAGTCTGGGGCTTGATGATTTTCAACCTTGACCGGTACATCGTGTCAAGCATGCGAAAGGAGGGGAGATTTGGCCGGGAGCTTACGCTCGCAATTCCCCGGATCTTGCTTGCTGTGATCATTTCCATCGTAATTGCCAAGCCGCTTGAGCTCAAAGTTTTCGACAAGGAGATCCAGCCCGAATTGATTGTTATGGAGCAGGAGGCATACGCGCGGCAGGAGCAAGAGCTCAGGTCGCGATTCGAGCCATCGCTCGACAGCCTCAAATCCGCCGTTCAGGCTCTAAAAACAGAAATTTTAATTAAGACGCAAAAACGGGACGAATTGGTTCGAATTGCACAAGAGGAAGCTGATGGTACGGGCGGAAGCCGCCGACGAAACCTGGGACCGATCTACAAGGTTAAAAAAGCCAACGCTGATGCCGCTGAGCAAGAGCTTCTTCAACTTACCATGGCAAATCAGAAACGTATTGAAGCACTCGAAAGCACTATTGCCAAAACCGATTCAAACATGGCTGCACAGCTCAATGCTTTGGAAAAATCGAAAATCAACGGAATGGCAGCCAGGATGGAGGCATTAAGTCGAATAACAACAAATAGCGATGCGGTGACTTGGGCGCATTGGTTTATCATTTTATTGTTTGTTGCCATCGAGACGGCTCCCGTATTTGTTAAGCTCATTTCCTCGAAAGGCCCTTATGATAATCTGCTAAAAATTGTCGAGCATGGGTTTGTAGCAAAGGAAATTGAGGAGACAGCCCAAACAAATGCGCATACCAAAGAAAGAACCATGAACCTGCCGCAACATGAAAAAAATTATGTTGGCAATTCGTTGGATGCCGAGCTCAGCAGTTAAAGAATGAGTTCAAAAATTTATGATCTGTCTCACTAAGCAAGTCAGCGTAAAATGGTCACGATTCCTTTGTAAGTCTTTTTGATATAGGCGAGGTTAAGATCAATTGTATAATAGTAAGTATCTACCGGTAATACCTGTCCGGCGGAGACGCCATCCCATTCCATTTTCACCCCGCTTGATTCATATAAAAGTAGCCCTCTTCTGTTGTATACCTTAAGAACTGCATTATTGAGTTTATTAGTGTTCGTAGTGCGAATACGCCAGATGTCATTGGACTTGTCTCCATTTGGTGTAAATGCGTTAGGGATGTCAAGGATGACGTCAGTTTCGATAGTAATCTTTCTTTCATAGGTCTGGCTCAGTAGCTGGCCATCGTTTACGTTGACATATATAATCCTGTCGCCGGTGGAAAGTTCTGGATAATTTCCATTTTCGTCCGCGATCAGTTGATATCCATATTTTATGGAGCGAATGGCCGTCCTGTATTCCTCGAGAGGCGCGTTACCCACCAAAAATAAAATACCTTCCGGATCGTAAATTGCCTTAATTTTTGTTGAATCACTGGTCATTACCAATCGATCGTTGTCGGCACTGTAATGCGGTAACCGAAACCCTATCTCCGCCATACTCAAGTAGTCGCTATCAACGTCTCGCAGGTCCAACGTGTCAAAAATGCTAACGGGATCCGCACCAGGCTCATATTTTAACATGGTAGTGTCAATGGTTATGATTTCAGGCGCATCGTTGACAGGCATTACTAAGATTGAGAGTTTGAACTCCTCGCTAATATTTTTGCCGTCACTAACTTTGATGCCAACGTCGATAAAATCATATACATTTAACGCTGGTCTAATTGTAGCGCCAGACACGGTGTACTTGTCGGTCTTCCCAGGCGGCAGAACAATTAGCGAGAATCCTTTGGGGTAGCCAGCATTGTCGGCATCCGAAACCTGTAGGTCAGTAAGGTTGATGACGAGTGTGCTATCTTCCAACATCGTTAACTCTTTTTGCCCGATAATTTTTGGCGTCACCTCGCGCGGAGTCACGTCGACTTTTAGTTCATAAGGCGCGCTTTCCGTCTTACCATCACTAACGGTGATCTTTACGAAAAGTCTTCCCTTTATGAAACTTGGAATAGGGGTGATCGTGGTTTTATCAACAGTATAATTGTTGCCTGGATAAACGTTCAATGTGAAGTCTGCGGGATATTTGCTGTCGGGATCGGTAACAATCAGGTGGGATAACAGGATCAACAACTTGCTGCCCTCGACGATGGTAATTGGTTTCTGGTTGGTTATTACTGGAGCGACATTTTTGACTTCGGTGACATTAATTTTTAAAGCATAAACGGGACTTTCGGAATTGCCGTCATGAACGCTAACATTCACACTTAAGACACCAAAAAAATCCGGGGCGGGCTTCACGGTATTACCAGTGGCGGTATACCGGTCGCCTGGATAAATCTTCAGAGAAAAGTTATCAGGATATTTATTGTCCGGGTCCGTTACAGTGAGATGAGTCAACAAGATTGAAATTGTGGCGCCCTGTAGCATAGTTAAAGGAACCTGGCTCGTGATAATTGGTGCATCGTTAACAGGAGCCACCGTTATTTGCAGGTTGAAGGGTTGACTGTTGTTTCGACCGTCGTTTACTACGACAGGAATGGAAAGAACTCCAGAAAAGTTTTGCACGGGCGTGATCGTTAATCCATTGATGGAATAATTGGGGCCAGTATTAATAGTGAGGCTAAAGTCGCGGGGGTATTCATCATCGGGATCGTTAACACGGAGATCAGACATTTTTAGAACAATAGCATTATCCTCATTTGTACGTAATTGTTCTTGCCCTGTAATTTCTGGTGTGGCATTGAATTCCTGTACCTCGATGATAAGGTCAAAATTTCGACTGTACTGAGCGCCGTCGTTCACGCGGACTCGCACTTCCAATGTCCCTATGAAATCACGATCGGGTGTTACTATGTTACCATTTACACTATAGTTGCGATCATCTCGAACTTGTAGCGTGTAACCATTTGGATAGTCCTGCCATGCATCGCCGTCCTCGACGATAAGATTTGTGAGCTCAATTGTAATGGGCTGATTTACGATCGTCGTCATGGGCGACGGTTTTTGGCCAACAATTTCAGGCCGGAAAAAATTAAGCTGTCCAAACGAATTTGTGAAGGTGGTTAAGAAGATAATAGCGCCAATGAAGGAGAGGGGAGATTTCATACCACAATAGACATCGATATGAAAATCGCATGCAAAAGTATGCCATTAAAAAGTTGGCTATAATTAGCTCAATATCAAATTGTTAATCGCTGTAGAAAAAATACACTGTGGAGTAAAGTCTACAAAAGATACTCAAAATGACCCCATGTTGACACGAATTTTCGAACGAGATCTATCTCAGGATCATAACGGTACCCTTATACGTTTTTTTGGCGTAGGACAGGTTGAGGTCTATGGTGTAGTAATAGGTATCGACTGGTAGTATTTCACCATTGAAAAAGCCGTCCCAACTTTTGTCAAATCCCTTCGATTCATAGAGAAGTAACCCTTTTTTATTATATACTTTTATCGAAGCTTTATTGAACCGGTTCGCATCGGCAACAGGTCGTACACGCCACGTATCGTTGGCTTTGTCCCCGTTCGGCGTAAAGGTGTTTGGTATGTCGAGTTCGACCGGAGTTTCAATTAATATACTGCGTTCTTTCCGCGCACTTTCCAACGTGCCATCGTTCAAGATAAAGTAGATGGTTTTCTTACCGGGCAGCACCTCGGTTTGATTTCCCTCTTCGTCAAGCGTAAGAACGTAATTATATTTTATGGTGCGGATCGCGGAATCATATTTTTCTCTTGAAGCCTGACCTATTAACGATAATATTCCTTTAGTCTCATCATACACGCCTCGGATTTGATCTGTGCTTTCAAAAACAAGTTCGTCATGTACCGGATTGAAGGTGCTGTCAATGCCTATTTCAGCAAAGCTCAAAAACGGATTATCGATATCATCACTGGTGAATTCAGTCGTAACGGACGTAGGTCCGCTTCCAGGTTCATAACGGATCGGCATCGTTTCTATTGCAGTAATGGTCGGCGCATCGTTTACCGGCATAACGTATATTTTCAATGGAAACGGATCGCTTTCCTCCTCACCGTCATTTACAGTAATATTTACACTTATCAATCCATACCAGTTGCGTGTGGGTGTTAAGGCATGGCCCTGAAAACTATAATGATCTCCCGGGTGAATTGACAGGGTAAAACCGTTGGGGTAGTTATCGTCGTCATCCGTGACAAACAAGTTTTCGAGCCTTATCGTAAGAAAAGCATCCTCATTCATCACCAGTGATTGCTGCCCCGTGATGAGGGGGCGTGAACCCGCGGGTATCACTTTAACGGTCAGGATAAAAGGTGCACTGTCAACAACTCCGTCATTGACCACAACATTAACTTTCAGTTCATCCACGCCAATCGTTGGCGTAATCAAGTTTCCATTTGCCGTATAGTTTGCCCCGGGTAAAATTCGTAATTCAAAGCCGCTGGTATTGGCAGTGTCAGGATCGTTTATCAGAAGTGATGACACCTGTAACGAAGTCGGCCTGCCCGAACGAATCGTGATTTGTTCCTGTCCGGTGATCACCGGCGCGTCGTTTATTGGAGTGACGACGATGGATAATGGGAAAGGCTCGCTCTCGGCGAGGCCATCAGATACCGTAATGTTTACTGCAAGTGATCCGTTAAAATTTGGGTCTGGCGTTATTGTATTTCCCGAGGCGGAATAATATGCTCCACTTCCTTGAGGTATATTCAACTTGAAATCATCCGGATAAGTGTTATCCGGATCCGAGACTCGCAGATTGGCCAATGTGATTGTGATCTTTTGATCTTCATTCGTAATAAGCGCATCCTGCCCTGTAATCCTAGGAGGAGTATTGTCTATTGGTAAAACTTCGATCTTGACGTCAAATTTTTTACTTTCATCCAATCCGTCATTGACGGTGACGGGTACTTTAAGTGTACCTGTGAAATTTCGATTTGGTGTTACTTTATTTTCATTCAATGAATAGTTATTCCCGCCATAAACTTTTAACGTAAAATCGTCTGGGTACGCATTGTCGCCGTCTACAACCGATAAATGTTCCAAAACCAGCTCAATTTCCTTTCCTCGATTCGTGGAGAGAAGCGCCTGGCCCTTGATAATCGGAACAATGTTGGCCTTTACCTCAACGCTCAATTCAAATTTGTTACTCTCAATATGACCATCATTAACACTGACAAGCACTTTTAGGGTTCCACTGAATCCGGAACCAGGTGTTATGGTGGTCCCATTGACACTATAATTATTTCCATCGTACACGGTCAAACTAAAATCGTCCGGGTATTTGTTATCGTCATCTTTCACTTTCAAATGAGAAAGCAACAGGATGACATTTGAACCTTCTTTGATGCTGATTGGGTTCTGACCCGTAATTACGGGTTTGATGTTCGTTACATCGATCTTCAGGTCGAAGATGTTACTGTTGAATTTTCCGTCATTCACCTGGACTTTCACCGTGAGTGTTCCCACGAAATTGTTTACTGGCGTTACCGTTGTGTTCGTTAACGAATAATTAGTGCCTGAAAATACATTGAGCGTATATCCCTGGGGATAGGCCGGCACTAAAAAGTCCGGATCGGTTACCCGTAGATTTTCAAAGGCAATTGTAATCGGTGTATTTTTCTCGGTGATCAGGGGTGTGGGTTTTTGACCCGTGATGGTGGGTGGATTTAAATTAAATAATTGACTTAGCGCTGGAAAAGAAATTCCACCAACGAGAAACAATGACATCAGCGCTCGTACTAAAATTCGCATAGGGTTGATCTGGGGCTCACAAGGGCAAATCGCGGTAATTTGCCATGTAATATATCAGGTTAATAATGTCAGTTTTAAGAAGGTGACCTAACATTGCCCTATTAATTTCAAGACTCTATGGGCAGTTTCGGTGTCTATAGACATCTCTTTTGGGAAAAGGTTTACTTATACAGCCTATTTTTTGAAGCTTCTGAGCTTGATTTCAGTGAGTTTGCGTTTAGTATCGAGCGGAAAGTCACCATTCATCATCCATTCGTAATAAGGGGGCTCTTCCTTAAAAACGGCCGTTACGAGTTTATTTTTGTGTTTTCCGAAGTTAAAGACTTCCTGCCCTTTGCTGTTCATTACCATACGGCCCGCTAAATCCACCATTCCCGAGGATGTAAGCTTGCTAAGGGTTTCTACGTCGTTTTGAATCTGGCCGATTTTGTTGTTTAACCCGTCCAAGACATCCTGGCCTTCGTATTTTGCAACCTGCGCCAAAAGTACTTCCATGGTCGCTTCCGTATCTGCTTCGGCTGTATGCGAATTTTCAATCTCCTTATTTAAATAAAATCGATACGCGGCAGAGAGCGTTCGTTTTTCCATGAGATGAAATATTTTTTGCGAATCAACTATTTTTTTTCGCCCATAATCAAATTCGACGCCCGCTCTTAAGAACTCTTCTACCAACATCGGAACATCGAACTTGATAACATTGAATCCTGCGAGATCGGCGCCTTCAAAAAAACGCAAATAATCCTTTGCAACCTCCTTAAAAGTCGGTTTGTCTTTAACATCTTCTTCCTTTATCCCATGGATGGCCGTTGATTCCGGCAGTATTGGAATGGTAGGGTTAATCACATCTGACTTTCGGTGTACCTCACCGTTGGGCATCATTTTAATAACGGCAATCTCTATTATCCGATCTTGCGTAATATTTGTTCCCGTAGTCTCAAGATCAAAGACACAAAGCGGGTTCCGAAGATTAAGTTTCATCAAAGCCTAAGGCGAAGGATTAATTACGATTTAATTTTTTCAGCAAGGTCTGAAATTTTAAGCCCGCCAAAATTTCCTGAACTCATCATCAGCAGATTCTTGTTTGTCCACGAATGCTGTAGTAGAAAATCTTCTAATTTTTTTGCGTCATTAAAAATATGCATGTTGGGTGCGCCAAAGCTCTTTCTTATGTCGGTGTCCTCGAGAGGTTCTAACTTTTTTACCTTCATTTTCTCCGCATTATAATACACGATCTGCACCTGTGCTGACTTCATGCTATCCTTGTATTGAGGTATGAAGTTTTTGCTCAGGCTGCTCAATGAATGTAATTCCAAACAAGCCACAAGATCGCGACCCGGGTAAATTTCTTTTAACGCCTTTACAGTTGCTTTTACTTTTGAAGGGGCGTGCGCAAAATCTTTGTAGAGAGAAGAATTTTTAGTTTCGACAATTTTTTGCAAACGTCCTGAAGCGCCTTCGAAACTTGAGATGGCAGCAAAGAATTGTTCTTCAGTGACACCTAGCTTTTTTAAAACTTCTTTTGCGCCGCTGATATTCTGATAATTGTGACTTCCAAATATTTTTATGGGGTGTTTCTCCCGGCCATGCGTAAGATAAAACTGACTGACATCTGCCGCGTGAGAATGACTCCGGTAGGGAATCGCCTGGACATCTGCTCTTTCTTTTCGTCCGATGATCAACGCCATGGAATCTTGCTCACAATAAATTAATATTCCTCCTTTCGGAGTCTGATCGGCAAACAGGTCGAATTGTTTTACATATTCTTCCTCGGTTGGGAATACGTTGGCATGATCCCACGATATGCCGCTGATAAGTCCAACATGATGTTGGTACCTCACAAATTTAGGCGTAGGGTCCAGCGGAGACGATAAATATTCGTCGCCTTCAATAATAATGACCGGAGCGTCGGACAGCTTCACGGTATTTTCGATGCCGTTTACTCTTGCTCCTATAACGTAATCAAACTTGTGGTCTAAAAAATTCAGAACATGGATAATAATCGCAGTAATAGTGGTTTTTCCGTGACTTCCAGCAATGACAACCCGCTGCTTGTTCTTGGATTGATCATAGATGTATTCTGGAAAAGAAAATATTGTGAGTCCCAACTCCCGTGCTTTAAGAAGCTCAGGATTGTCCTGCTTGGCGTGCATTCCCAGTAAAATTGCGTCAAAGCTCCGATCCAATTTTTCAGGATACCAGCCTTCTCTCTCAGGAAGTAATCCGTGTTTGATTAAGGTAGCGCGTGAAGGATCAAAAATTTCATCATCTGATCCACTGACTTCATGACCGTCTTGCTTTAAGGCTACGGCCAAATTATGCATGACACTTCCACCAATTGCAATAAAATGTATTTTCTTTTTTTTATGCTGCATTCGAGGGAAAAAATTTCCGGCCTAAAGTAAATGAAAATGTTTGGTGTTTGAAAGTCAATAGGTTATCATGCAGGGTTGATTTTTAACGACACGATTTTTGAAATTGAAATTTATTCACACCTATCGCTGTTAATTGTTTGTGGAATGTTTATAAGTTGTTGATATTAAAAATCTATTCGTGTTTCGGTTTTTATACGTTTGTCACCCTATTCAGAGCAACCTAAATCCAACAACCACTGTATGGAGCAAAGCAGATCTACGTCACTGAGGTTCAGTACCAAAACAAGTAAGTTAATCCCCAGGGATATTTCCGAAAGTCTTGGTAAACTTCCACCTCAGGCACGTGATCTGGAAGAAGCAGTGTTGGGTGCATTGATGTTAGAAAAGAATGCGCTTAATGCTGTCGTCGAATTTCTTAAGCCAGAACATTTCTACGAGGAGAGACACAAAGAGATATACAGTGCTATTATAGATCTCTTTAAAGCGTCTGATCCCGTTGACATGCGGACGGTAGTGAACCAACTGCGTAAAACCGCAAAGATCGAATTGGTAGGCGGCGCTTACTACATTGCTGAGCTTACTTCAAAGGTTAGTTCTGCCGCCAACATCGAATACCATGCCCGTGTTATTATGGAAATGGCGATCAAGCGAGAGCTGATTCAGGTCGCGTCAGAAATCCATCACAATGCTTATGAAGATACAACAGATGTCTTTGAGCTGTTAGATAAAACAGAACAATCCATCTTTGAAATTTCCGATTCAAACCTGCGGAAAAATTATGACAACATGCGCAATTTAATGTCGCGTGCGATTCATGAGCTTCAAATATTAAAAGAACATAAAGATGGTCTTACCGGTGTGCCAAGTGGCTTCACTGCTTTAGATAGAATGACTTCTGGCTGGCAGAAATCAGATTTGGTAATTATTGCAGCACGTCCAGGTATGGGTAAAACTGCTTTCGTCGTTTCTGCTCTCCGCAATGCCGCTGTAGAATTTAAAATTCCCGTCGCTATCTTTTCGTTGGAAATGGCGTCTATTCAGCTCGTTAACCGGATGATCTCGGCCGAGGCAGAATTAGAAGGTGAAAAAATAAAGCGAGGGCAGCTGGCAGACCACGAATGGACGCAGCTTGTTCACAAGACTAATAAACTGGCGACAGCTCCAATCTTCATTGACGATACTCCAGCACTTTCAGTACTTGAATTGCGCGCAAAATGCCGAAGATTAAAAGCCGAACATAATGTGCAACTTGTGGTTGTGGATTACCTTCAGTTAATGCGAGGCGATCAGGGCGGAAACCGTGAACAAGAAATTGCATCCATCTCCCGCGCGCTAAAAGGTATCGCAAAAGAATTAAATGTCCCCGTACTTGCACTATCACAGTTAAGTCGTGGAGTAGAAACTCGTGGCGGTGACAAACGTCCTCAGCTTTCGGACTTAAGGGAATCGGGTTCTATCGAACAAGATGCCGACATTGTAATGTTCCTTTACCGTCCTGAATATTATAAGATTACCGTTGACGAGGATGGCATGCCTACACAAGGCGTGGGAGAGGTCATTATTGCAAAGCACAGAAATGGTTCTGTCGGGACGGCAAAACTTAAGTTTATCGGCAAGTATACAAAATTTGCAGACTTCGACGCGCCTTCAAATGCATACGAAAATCCGTTCTCTGGAATGATTACCCGCGAAAGCAGGCTCAACACCTTTAAACCCGATACTGAAACGCCACCGCCATTCAACGGCGATGAAGCTCCATTCTAAGGATGAAGCGCCGGTCTAAAAAGAATAATTTGGCGCATTAACCGTTTTATACCTGTATTAGACTTCCGGTTCCATCGTTTATTCGACTTCTTTCTAAATTTGTGTAAGTTTTTTTTATGCGTCGATGCTTATTGCTGGTTATTGTAACCATAATTTTTGCCGCGTGCTCTTCCGACGACGATCCTGTTGATTGCGCCACGTCAGGACCTCTTATCAGCCTGGACGGGGTAGAGAATGCAACAAGCTGTTCCAGCAATGATGGTATGATTCGAGTCTCTGTTAGCGGAGGCGTAGAGCCTTACAGTTTTTTTGTAAATAATCAGGCAGTAGGCAGTTCAGCCGAAATCAATAATCTACAGGCAGGTAGTTATTCTGTTCTGGTCACTGATGCAAACCATTGCAGCAGCTCAGTTGATAACATCACGATCTTGTCACAGGACTTTTCATTTACCACGACGCTCCAAGCCAACACTTCCTGCATTTCCGGTAACGGATCCGTCCTCATCGACGTTGTGAGCTCAAGCCCGCCCATTAGCTTTCGCTTAGGGAATGGTAATTTTACTTCAGATAATTTTTTCTCGGGCCTGGAAACCGGCAATCATATTATTACTGTGCAGGACAACAGCAATTGCACGGTTACCCTATCTGTTACAATTCCACAAGGAACAACGGGTACCAGTTGGTCAAATGACATAAAGCCAATCATGGAAAAAAATTGTGCTATCAGTGGATGTCATAATGGTGTATCGCGCGCTAACAATTTTCGTGAGTATGCTTCCGCCAAATCGTTTGCAAAAACTATTAAATCCAAGACGCAGGACCGAAGCATGCCGTTCGACGGCTCGATAACTCAAAATCAAATCGATCTCATCGCCTGTTGGGTCAACGACGGCGCACTGGATAATTAACAATATTTTTTTTCTTAAAATTGCTCGATATTTCATCAATTGGTGAAACATCAGATTTTGATCAACGTTTCAAAACATCATGACGTTGGAATTAATAATCAAAATATCTGTCGTTGCTATATTAATGGGTGCCACTTTGTACATCCATTTTCGGGGTAAGGTGCGATATCCTTTTTTTAGGCAACTTTTTGATCACTCTACGTTTATGGCGCCGATTAATGCCATGATGTACGCATTTTCTTCGGTGCCGAAGACGCCATATCTACCGGTAACAAGTATCCCCTCATTACATCAAATTAAGACGAATTGGGAAACCATTAAGAGTGAAGCCCTGGCGCTCGAAAGCAGTAAACTCATAAAGGGCTCTAACAAGTATAACGACATTGGGTTCAATTCTTTTTTCAGAAGAGGTTGGAAACGATTCTATCTCAAATGGTATAACAACTTTCATCCTTCTGCCCTGGAGTACTGTCCGAAGACCATCGAATTGCTAAAGTCAATGCCCAACATCAAGGCAGCTATGTTTGTGGTGTTGCCGGCTGGAAGTTTCCTTCCCGTGCATCGCGACCCATATGCAGGCTCATTACGCTATCATTTGGGGTTGATCACGCCGAACTCGGATCAATGTAAAATAATCGTCGACGGTGAAGGATATTTTTGGCGGGACGGTGAGGATGTCCTTTTTGATGAAACTTATATCCACTATGCTGAAAACAAGACCGAAAAAGATCGTTTGATTTTTTTCTGTGATGTGGAGCGACCTATGAAATCAAAATTGGGCGTCGTCTTGAACCAGTTTTTTAGCTGGTTGATACTTTCTTCAGCTGAGTCGCCAAATTTACCCACTGATCGGACCGGTGGCCTAAATAAAATTTTTGGATATGTTTATCAAGTTCGGGTTGTTGGTAAAAAATTAAAAGAATACAACAAGACCCTTTACTACATGTCGAAGTATGCTTTGTTTGCCTTGATCATCTACCTGGTCTTTTTCTTGTAAAGCAACGAAGGGGAAAAAATTAATCTTCCTTTAACTGCTCCAGTGCTGCTGCTAACTCTTGTTGTGTTTTGAAATCTTTTTGATGTTTGGCGATCAGTATGCCATCATTATAGGTAGTTAGGGCCATTTCTCTTTGCCCGACCTGCTCGTACAATTTTGCCAGCTGATAATAAGTGGGGAGGTAGTCGCGGTGATCCCCTAACAACTTAATAAAAATGTCGAGCGCCTTTTGCTCGTCTTGTTTTGCATACTCTAAACCAAGGGCATAGTAATTAAATGGATCGCTTGGGTCTTCGTCAATAAATCGTTCTAATAATTTGATCCGGTGTAACATCCGTCAATATTCGCGAAATAAAAAATAATAATTTCATCCTGCGTGCTGCGCGAGCAGACCGACCGATTCAGTAGCCAGTCTGAAAATTGTTGGGAATTTCTTAATTGGAAAGTGGTTTTTTGTATCTTGAGCCCTGTTTCCAAAATGAGTTTAGAACTTATTGATTTAGAGCGAGATGAAGATTTTAGTATGCATTAGTCATGTACCCGATACCACCTCAAGAATCAATTTTACCGACAACAATACAAAGTTTGATACCACTGGAGTTCAATTTATAATTGGTCCATATGACGACTACGCGCTGGCCCGTGCCATTGAACTAAAAGAAGGCTTGGGGGCGACAGTACACGTGATTAATGTGGGCCTTGCAGATACTGAACCAACACTGCGTAAGGCGCTTGCTATTGGGGCTGATGAAGCAGTTAGGGTCAATGCCGAACCTACAGATTCTTTTTTTGTCGCGTCACAAATTGCGGCGCAGTCAAAGGCAGGAAATTACGATTTGATTTTAATGGGAAGGGAATCCATTGATTATAATAGCGGCGTAGTTCATGGAATCGTCGGAGAACTCTTAGGCTTGCCATCGGTTTCTCCTGTAATGAAGTTGGATATTGAAGGGAATAAAGCGAAGCTTGCACGTGAGATAGAAGGAGGTAAAGAATACCTGGAGGTGAATCTCCCCTTTGTTGCTGGATGCCAGGAACCTATTGCAGAATGGAAGATACCGAACATGAGAGGTATCATGTCGGCGCGGACAAAACCTTTGAAAGTGGTTGAACCCGTCGCGGGCGATGGGGGCGTGAAACTTTCCAAATTCGAATTACCTCCGCCCAAGGGAGCAGTAAAAATGATTGCTGCTGATAACGTTAGTGAGCTTGTAAACCTCTTGAAAAACGAAGCGAAAGTCCTCTGATTAATTGAAGCCTATGCCAATATTAGTATTTGTTGAAAGTGCAGAAGGAGCCATAAAAAAAACGTCATTGGAAGCGGTTGCTTATGCTCATGCCATGGGCGGTCCCGTGACTGCGATTGCGTTGGGCGAAGTTGACAAAAATGAACTGGAAGCGTTGGGTAAATATGGTGCGCAAAAAGTATTACATGCTACGGATTCAAAATTGAACAAGGGCATCAGCCAGGTGTTTGCTTCAGTTTTGGCAAAAGCAATGCAAGACGAGCAAGCCGATATTTTGGTGATCGCAAACTCATCATTGGGCACACCGGTCGCCGCGCGTGTAGCCGCAAAGGTAGGAGCTAGTTTGGCATCTAACATTACCGCGCAGCCAGATACGTCTTCAGGATTTGTCGTAAAGCGCAGCATTTATTCTGGGAAGGCATTTGCTTACGTAGAGCTAAAAAATGCAAAGAAGGTGCTGGCGTTAAAAAAGAATGCTGCAACGGTAAAGGAGGTTGGAAGTCCGGTGCAAGTTACGCCTTATAATGTTTCACTTTCGGATGCTGATTTTGCTGTCACGATTACTTCGTCGGAACAGGCTACTGGAGAAGTCTTGTTACCTGAAGCAAATATCGTAGTGTCTGGCGGACGGGGCATGAAGGGCCCGGAACATTGGCCAATGTTGGAAGATCTTGCAAAAACTCTACATGCGGCAACGGGATGCAGCAAACCTGTTTCGGACATGGGATGGCGGCCGCATCATGAGCACGTTGGCCAGACTGGCGTGAAGGTTGCGCCTCAGCTTTACATCGCCGTGGGGATCTCGGGAGCAATTCAGCATTTGGCTGGTGTAAATTCATCCAAGTATATTGTGGTGATTAACAAAGACGCCGATGCTCCTTTCTTCAAAGCCGCCGATTATGGAATTGTGGGCGACGCCTTTGACGTATTGCCTAAGCTAACTGACGCACTTAGAAAAGCGAAATAATTTTATTGATAAACGACAACTGATAGCCTTCGAAGTTTAAAATTGAATTGACGTGAAGAAAATCAAATTAGAAATATTGGGACTATCCTCAAGCCAATCGCAGACCGGTTCATTTGCTTTAGTGCTGGGCGAGACTGAGGGCAATCGCAGATTACCGATAATTATTGGGATGTTTGAAGCGCAGGCCATTGCCATCGAGATTGAAAAAATAATTCCAAATCGTCCGATGACACACGATTTATTTAAAGCCTTTGCCACTAATTTCCATTTTACGGTAGAGGAAATTATAATTTCAGACCTGAAAGAAGGCGTTTTCTTTGCAAAAATTGTCTGCTCCGATGGACTTAAAAAATCAGAAATTGATGCTCGGCCTTCTGACGCAATTGCCATCGGTCTTCGATTTGATTCGCCTATTTACACGTACGAAAATATTTTGGCTGAAGCCGGCATTGTCTTAACCGATGAAGCTGAAGAGGATAAACCAGAACCTAAGGCCGAAGCAAAAGTTCGCGTAAAAAAAGAAACCTCAAGCAAAGACGATTTCAAAAATTATTCTATCGAAAAATTAAACGACTTGCTCAAGGACGCGATCGATAAAGAAGATTATGAACGCGCGGCGAAGATCAGGGACGAATTGAGCAAACGCAATTAACGTTAACCATAATTTAATTTTTTGTACACGACGTGCTCCACTTTTACCGTTAAAGCAAAACGCTTATATTAACCATTACAAATCTAGAGTGAAAAAGCTTTAAGCTTTCGGCTTTCGGCTTTCAGCTTTTTTAACACCTAAACCGGATGGAATACTTGCGTGGATTTCTCGGCATATTGATCCTGCTTTTTTTTGCATATTTATTATCGAGCTACCGCAAGAAGATTGATTGGAAATTGGTCGCCACAGGAATCGCCCTGCAAATCATCATCGCTCTTCTCGTTTTAAAAGTCCCGCTAGTTCGCAATGCATTTGACGCAGTAGGCAGTGGGTTTGTAAAGTTCCTGGGCTTTGCTGCTTATGGCGCACAGTTCTTATTCGGCGACCTGGCAAAGAATAGCGACGCCGTTGAAAACTCACGTCATAACTTGGGTTTTCTGTTTGCGTTCCAAGCGCTACCGACAGTGATTTTTTTCTCTTCCGTAACGACAGGGCTCTACTATTTAGGTATTCTTCAAAAGGTAGTGTATGGCTTTGCCTGGATCATGACTAAAACAATGCGCCTTTCCGGAGCCGAGAGTCTTTCTGCAGCGGGTAACATTTTTCTTGGACAGACAGAGGCTCCATTGCTGGTACGACCTTTTATAAATAAAATGACACAATCTGAATTGCATTGTTTGATGACTGGGGGCATGGCGACGATTGCTGGGAGTGTAATGGGCGCGTACATAACATTTTTAGGAGGAACAGATCCTGTACAACTGGCGAAGTTCGCAACCTACCTGCTATGCGCTTCCATCATGAACGCACCGGCTGCTATTGTGATGTCAAAGATTTTTCTGCCCGAAACAGAGCCGGAAAAGATTGATAAGTCTTTACGCGTCAATAAAGAATCGATCGGAGTAAATGTGATCGATGCCTTTGCTACTGGCGCAGCAGACGGTTTAAAGCTCGCTTTAAATATTGGAGCAATGCTCTTGGCTTTTATTGCAATCATTTATGCGATGAATTGGATCTTGGTCGATGGCATTGGAAACTGGACGGGGCTAAACGCGATCATCGTCGAATCCACTAATGGCGCATTTAACGGGCTTTCGTTGCAATATATCTTTGGACAGATTTTTAGGATATTTGCTTTTGCGATGGGAGTCAGCTGGTCGGAAGCGCTGCAGGTGG
>Ga0157380_10000991_pt1 | contig 18050 bp, 13 predicted proteins | sample S35metaG_FD_119757 | JGI IMG/M metagenome (GOLD analysis project Ga0157380, IMG submission 119757) | Switchgrass rhizosphere microbial communities from Kellogg Biological Station, Michigan, USA - S3-5 metaG | ecosystem: Host-associated > Plants > Roots > Rhizosphere > Soil | place: USA... | reverse complement strand
GCGATGCCGGCCACCGTGGCCAGCATGCTCTTCGCGACCGAGTAGGTCGGATCGATCCATGTCGTGTCGCCAAAGTCGGCGACGACGTAGCCTTTGTAGATGACAACGCCGTTGGTCTTGGCGCGGATGTTCGGCACCGAGCCGAGCAGCGTGCCGAAGATGCGCTCCTGATCGGAGAAGTCCATCTCGCGGTTCGATTCGCGCGACTTCGCGAAGTCCACCGCTTGCTGCAGCAGGACCGGATCGAGACCCAGTTAGGCCGGCGCCTTCTTGGCCCACGCTCCAGCGGGCGGATAGTACGGCGCCTGCTGAGCAGCAGGCGCTGCGGCCAAAAACATCCACAGAAACACGGAAACACAGAAGCACGGAACAACCAATTTCAATGCTCGCTGAGTGGCTCGTGAGTCCCTTGTCTTCATAAGAAAGTCTCCGTGTTTCGGTGCTTCGGTGTTTCCGTGAACGTTGTTAGTAGCCAGGCCCGAGCATAACGGCGTTCATGAACAACAGCATCGTCGACTCGGTGAACGCACGATAATTCGGCTCTTCGGCAAACGCAATGACGTGTCCCTGGCCGAAAGGCTGGTGCATCAGGAAGGCTTTCTGCACGAGGATGTCCTGCGCATCGGGCCAGATCAGGCCAGAAGCAATCAATTTGTCCTTCGCCGCATAGACGCCGACGTTGCGGCCGTTGTTCAGCTTGAGTGGGGCAAACACACGATTGCCTTCGATCATCACCTGCGTTTCGCCGTCATTGCCGGCAGTGAGCCAGTGATTGGTGTCGAGCGTCACGCGCAGGATCGCGCCCGGCTGGGACGCGGGCCGTTCGCGATCGGGCTGGATCGCCTTGTCGTAATCAAACTCGACGGGCTTGGCAGCTGCGGAACCCGAGGCACCCGTGGCACCTGAGGCACCGGCACCAGTTGGCGGCGGGACATCCGGGCGTCCGTCTTTTAGCAAGCCCGTCGTTTCAAGCAGGCCAACGGTACTTCCCGTCGCCCAGCGCGTCGCCTCCGCGATCGTGACGAGCGTGCCGCCGCCACGCAGCCAGTCCTTGATGCGATTGAGCACGCCTTCGTTGATCTGACCGGCGTAGTTTCCCGACGGTAGGACAATGACGTCATAGTCGTTGAAATCGGCGCGGCCGAGCGAGGCGGTGCGGACGGCGGTGACGCCGACACCGTAGCGGCGCTCGAGCGCGTATCGCGCCCATCCCGCGGACAACGCGTTCGTCGGCGCATCCCATGCAAGCAGCACCTTTGGCGTCTTCAACAGCGCCACGTCGTTGCTGCCGAGCGAGGTGCCGTCCTCGACCCAGGTCGAATCGATCGGCACGAGCTCGGCGCCGTGCCTCGCGGCCAGTGCGGCGAGCTTCGCGTTGAGATCCGCGGGGTTGCCGGCGTTGCGAATGAACGCGGTGCCGATCGGATAGCGGCGGCCGTTCTGCGTGAACGCGCCGCCGACGCTGCTGACACGGATGCCCTGTCGCATCGCATCCGCCGACAGCGCAACCGCTGCCGATCCCCACGGCATCAAATACCCGACCTTGCTGACGGGCACCGGACGCGCCGGCATCTGCGCGTCGTACTGCGACGGAAGGTTGGTGGACTTGACATTGATCGCCGACGAGCTCGTCAGCATCTCGACATCGAACAGCATCGGCAGGTTCCATGCCGTGATGTCGTAAATCTGATCGTTCAGCCGCATCTTGCGGCGCTCTTCCTGCTTCTTGATGAACTCCGCGGACTGCTCCGTCTTCGGATCGAGCAGGTTTCGGATCATCCGCGCGGTCGGCTGCGCGTTCGACACGAGGTAGGCGCCGGGCGGAATGGTCCGGCTCGCGAGCTTGATTGCCTCCTCGGCGCGGCGAACCTCGATACCCTGCGTCGCAAGGTTCCTCGCCAGCGTGTCGGCGCGGGACTGATCCTGGCCCGGGACGATCACGTATTCACGGATCGGCCCCTTCTCACCCTCCGAGATCGCGCTGCGGCGATACTCGAGGTACTCGCGCATGAACTTCTCGCGATTGTGGGCCGCTGCGATCGCGGTGACGATGGCGGCGTTGAAGTGGTGCATGACGCCGTCGCGATACGTGAGCGTGTCGCCGTCGCTGCGAGCGAACGTCAGGCCGCGGGCCGACGCCTGCTCGTAGGTCATGCCAATCGATCCCTGGAAGGTCGGCCACGAGTCTCCATAACCGGGATAAAAGGCGTCGTAGACCTCGCGCACGTAATAGGCCCAGCCGCGCTCGTCGAATCGTGCCGCATTCGCCTTGCCGAGCAGATCCCACGCCGCGATCTGGCTCTTCGTCACGTGCGGATTGATCGCCTCGGCCGGCGGCGCAAAGTAATACGCGTTGTCGCCGCCCTGCTCGTGAAGATCGACGGTGATCTGCGGCTGGAATTCGAGGCCGATCCTGATGCGCCCCCGCGTTTCGGGCTGCGACTGCGCGAACCAGTCGCGGTTCATGTCGAACAGGTAGTGGTTGCTGCGTCCGCCCGGCCACGGTTCGTCATGCTCCGCGGAATACGGCGTCGGATCGGCGGTCATCGCCCGCCCCTGCAGATTCCCGGCGATGAAACGCGCGCGGCCGTCAGGATTCTGCATCGGATCGATCAGCACCAGGGCGTCACGCAGCACGGCGTCGACGCCGGCGTCACCCTGCGAGGCAAGCAGGTGATACGCCTCGGCAAGCGCCGCATCAGACGACGAGATCTCGTTGCCGTGGACGCCGTGGATCAGCCAGACGACGACCGGCAGCTCGCGGGCGAGGCGATCGCCATCCGACGTAGAAACCTTCCGCGGGTCGGCGAAACGCTGGATGTCCAGCTTCAGCTGATCGAGCTTCGCGATGCGATCGGCACTGCCGATCACGAAGAGCCACAGCGGCCGTCCTTCCCATGTCGTCGCGTACTGGATCAGTCGCGTCTTGGCCGGCGCCGCTTTCTGCAACGCCTGCAGATACTGGGCGACTCCCTCAGGCGGCGTGATCACCTCTCCATGGTCGTGGCCGAGGACGGACTTGATGGTCGGGATGGCCGGGTCGTACTTGGCGCCGGGCCAGAGCGGCGGCTCTTGGGCTACGGCTGGACTCGGGAAGAGAAATAACGAATAAAAAATAAGGAATAACAAAACTGAACGTTTCATTTATCGAACAGCTCCACCAGTTGCGCAGCGAAGCGCCCGATGCGATCTTCCGCTTCGCCGTAGTTGCCAGTTATTGCGTTACCGAGGAATGAAACAACGATTGGTCCCGAGCGCGCGTAGATAATACCGACGTCGTTCGCGAGCACGGGCGGGAAGTCGCCGGTCTTGTGGGCGATCGGGACGGAAATGAAGTGCGGCAGCCGGCGCGAGCCAGCTTGTTGCGCGCGCATCATGCGCAACATGTCATCGCAGGCCGCCCGCGATGCGACGGTCTTCTTCTCGATCGCTTCGATCAGCAGGCCGACGCCGCGGGGGCTGATCTCGCCCAGCCAGTACGATCGCTCCGCGTTGGTCTTGGCGTTCCGGTCATCCGCCGGACCAAGCGCGTTGTACTTCGCGAATAGATCTCCGGTGGTCTGCACGAGGTGCTGGCCGTCTGAGTAGCCTGACTCCTTCAACCAGGCGTTGACGCGCTCCACGCCGCCCACCTTCGCCATCGCCAGATCCGTGGCGGTGTTGTCGCTCGTGATCACCATCTGCAGGAGCACGTCGCGAAACGTCGGCTGCAGTCCGGCGTCGTGGTAGCGAAAGATCCCCGAGCCGCCGCGAATGTCTTCCTTCCGGATCGTGATGCGCTCGTCGAGGTTGATCGCGCCCTTGTCCGCCATCTGGAAGGCGAGCACGAGGACGGGGATCTTGATCACGCTGGCGCTGTTGAAGATCTCACCGTCACGAACGCCGGCGGTTTCATTGGTCGTAAGGTGCTTGACCCAGATGCCGGCCTTGCCGGGAAATTCGCTCGCGGTCCGGGTCAGCAGGCTGTGAAGCGGCGTGGGTTGTTGGGCCAGCAGTAGGCCAGAAAACGCGACGGCGAGTAGGGGTTTCACGCTTCGATAATGTAACCGGGTCTGGCACCTGGACGTGCGAAATCGTTGCAGTTCTTGCCAACAGTGCAGAAACTGCATCAAAACGCGGTGTTCAGGTGCCAGACCCGGTTACAAAGTTACAGCCACCCGCGCTGGCGCGCCAGCCTCGCGGCTTCAATCCGGTTGCTCACACCAAGCTTGGCGATCGACTCCGAGAGGTAGTTGCGGACCGTGCCTTCGGACAGGTTCAAGCGCCTCGCGATGTCGGCGCTCGCCAGGCCTTCCTCGGCGGCCCGCAGTACCTGCCGTTCCCGATCGGTCAGCGGGTCGCTCTCGCCCCAGGCATCCTGGGCGAGCTGCGGATCGATGACGCGACGACCCTGGTGGACGCCGCGAATGGCATCCGCGAGCTTCTCCGCGGGGGCGTCCTTCAGGAGGTACCCCGACGCGCCGGCATCGAGGGCGCGCCGCAGGTAGCCGGGGCGCGCGAAGGTCGTGAGGATGATGATGCGCGGCCGCTGGCCCTTGCGCGTGCGATGCAGTTCGGCGGCCATCTCGAGGCCCGTCATCTGCGGCATCTCGATGTCGGTCAGCACCACGTCGGGATCGGTCTGCGCGGCCAGGGCCAGCGCCTCACGACCGTCATGGGCGCGCGCCACCACCTCGATGTCGGATTCGATTTCGAGCAGCGCCGCCAGGGCGCCGAGCACCATCCCCTGGTCTTCCGCTATGAGAACTCTGATCGGCATCGTGAGGTCTAGGGTCCTGGGTCTTGGATCCTGGGTCCGGGGTCAGCTCTCAGCTTTGAGTGGCAGGCGAATCAGCAAGCGCGTGCCGCGCTCGGTTTCCCGTTTCAATACGCCGCCCAGTGCTTGAATACGCTCGCTCATGCCGCTCAACCCGTTGCCGAACGGCGCATCGCTGCCGCGGCCATCGTCCTGCACTTCCATCAGCGCCGAGCCGTCCTGCGCATAGAACTTGACGTGGCATTTCGTCGCCGCGGCGTGGCGAATGACATTGGTGGCAGCCTCACGAAGTGCGAGCGTGAGCGCGGATTCCTGAGCCGGCGCGAGCGACACCGATCGCGCCTCAATCGTCGTGTCGATGCCCGCCGCGGTGAGGGTCTCGCGCACATGCTCGATTTCGGCGGCGAGTCCCGACGATCGATAGCCAGTGATCGCCTCTCGCACCTCGGCGAGGCCCTGCCGGGAAATCCGCTCGACCTCCGCCATTTCCTGCATGGCCTTCGCGGGATCGCGGGACATCAGCTTCTGCGCCAGCTCGCTCTTGAGGACGACGACTGACAGCGTGTGGCCGAGGAGGTCGTGCATGTCGCGAGCGATGCGCTCGCGCTCGGCCAGCTTGGCGAGCCGCTCCACTTCCTCCTGCGCGAGCCGCAGCTTAGCGTCACCCGCTTCTTTCGCGCGCGCCTGGATCGTGATCGCGCCAATCAGCGCCGAGATCACGACCGACATCACGTAGAGGAACCATTCGCCGCTGAGCAGGTACGACGACAGCGCGCCGATTACCAGTTGGCCGAACAGGATCTTCGCCGCCGTGCGCGTCGTGAAGCCGTTGGCAATGGCCGCCGAGCCATAGATGAAGAAGGTCGCGGCCGCTGGATTCCACTGACTGTTGATGATGGCGATCAGATCCAGCGCGGCGACGATCCAGAGAATGGCCGGCGTCCGGATGAAATAGCCGCCGAAATACAACGGCAGGAACACCAGGTAGGACAGCACCATCACGCTCTTCTGGAACGGCGTGAATGGAGCGGCGATCGTGGCGAAGATGAACGGCAGCGAGTAGATCAGCCAGGCATAGGTTTCCCAGCCAAGATCGCGAAACCGCTTCGGCGCGGAGGTCATTGAGGCACTACCTTATAACGCGGCCGCCAAGATAGACCGTGGAAACCTTGCGATACGCGCCAATCTGCTCAGTGGGATCCGCATCGAGCACGACGATGTCGGCGATGGCGTTGGCGGCGATGCGTCCGAGCGACGCTTGACCGACGCGATCGGCGGCGCGTGACGTCGCGGACTTAAGCACCTCGGTCAGCGGCATGCCGGCCTGGGCCAGCAGCTCCAGCTCTCGAATCAGCGAAATGCCGTGGAATGTCACGGGGTTACCCGCATCCGATCCAGCGAGGATCGGCACGCCGGCGCGGATCGCCTTCGCCGTTTGCTGCAGCGATCCCGAAAACGCGCCCGCCATCAGGCGCGTCGTCTCGCCTTCGGCCAGCATCGGCGCCAGCGGCGACTTCGGATCGAGCAACGACTGCATGATTTGCGGCATCGCCAGCCGGCGCACGTCCGCATCGGCGCCGTGGAGCGCATCGTGCTTCCATGCCCAGTCGAGGACCACGAGCGTCGGCGTGAACGTAATCTTCTTCGCCGCCATCATCGCGATGGTCTCGTCGGTGAGCCCGCGAGCGGTGTGCTCGATGCCATTGGCGCCCGCCTCGATGGCCAGGCGCACATCCTTGTCGGTCCCCACGTGCACGGTCGTTCGCATGTGACGGGACTTCGCTTCCGCCATCGCGGCGAGGAATACGTCGTCGCTCAACCTCGGCAACGGCCGGCCTTCGAACCCTGGCTCGAGCACCAGCTTCACGATGTCGACACGCTCGCGATCGAGCTCGGCGACCGCGGCGCGCGCCGCTTCGGGCGACTCCACCTGCCGCGTCAACAGATCCGCGAGCCCCGGCAGGAACGAGAACATCTCGGATGGATGGCCGCCTTTTGCGGTGATCGACGGCCCTGAATAGAACGTCCGCGGCGCATCCTTCCGGCCGGCCGCGACATCGTTCGAGAGCACGCGCATCTCCTTGAGGTTGTCGGTGAGCGACACGACCGACGTCACGCCCGTCTCGAGCGTCGCCTTGAGATCGTGCGATAGCCGGTCCGGCGTCCGCTCGATCGGCGATGCGCCGATGCCGCCCGAGCCGCCCCAGTGGACGTGCGAATCAAACAATCCCGGGATGACGAACTTGCCGCCGAGGTTCTCGACCCTCGCGCCTTCCGGCAACGGCACGCGATCGTCATCGAGCGACACTTCGGCGATCTTGTGATCGCGAACCACGATGCGTGCGTTGATGATGCGTCCGCCAAGCCCATCGAGCACGGTCGCGCCCTTGAGAACGAGCACCTGGCCCGCGGCTGCTCCCGGCTCGATACGGCGCGCACCGGGCATGTCGCTCATCTTGAATGCCGGCGCTGCGAGGGCCGACACCGCGAGCGTGAGCGTGAACGCGATCGCGATCAAGGCAAGCGAGCGGCGTGGGATGGGCTCGGCGCCTTCCCATCGGAACAGCATCGAGGTCAGGACGATGCCGACGGCACCGATAGCGAGCAGCACGGCGAGCGATCCCGCCAGCGTCATGACGCCCTCGCCGCGCACGATCACGCCGCTGTATGTCTCATTGAGATACGTCGTCGGCAGCAGCCGCGCAAAACGCTGCACGCCCTCAGGCAGGAAGGAGAACGGCATCGCCGATCCCGACAGGAACATCATCGGGAAGAACAGCAGGTTGGCGATCGCCGGCGCAGTGCGGATGTCGCGCGCGGTGCTGCCGACCAGCAGTCCCATCGGCACGAGCGCGCAGGCGCCGCAGAGGTACGTCACAATCAGCGCCGGCCACGACCCCGCCATCCGCGCGCCGAAGAGCAGTCGTGCGAGCGTCATCAACACCACGAGCGAGATCAGGCCGGTCAGAATCGCAGTGACACCGTGGGCGATCGCGACGGCGGCGGCGGGAACGGGCGTCACCCGGAGACGCCGAAGCAGGCCCATCTCCCTCTGCTGCACGAGAGGCAACGCCACGCCAAACAACGATCCCGACATCAGTGTCGTCGTCAACAGGCCCGGCATCAGGAACGCTGCCACGCGCGCATCGCCTCGCGCCATCACGAAGCCGAACAGCAACAGGAAGCCGATCGGAAACGCCGTCATCCAGAAGAGCGCCGTCTTCGACCGACCGATCTCCGTCAGCTGCGCGCGAATCAAGGCGAATGTGGATCGGATCATGATTAGGCGACTCCCACCAGTTGCAGGTAAACGTCTTCGAGAGACGGACGCTTCAGGCGCAGATCGTCAAGGCGCGCGCCCGATGCCCGCAAGGAATCGGCCAGGCCGACAATTGCGGCGGTCGGGTCCACGGTGCGATAGCGGAAGAGCGAGCCGTCGCGGCCTTCGAAGGTCGCCTGCGGCACCAGCCTCGAAGGATCGATCGTGCCGCTGATCTCGAGCCACAACGTCGATGCCCCGGCCGCGCGCGCGAGCAGATCGAGTGGCGTGCCGTCGGCGACGATCTGGCCGGCAGCGAGGATGATCACGCGATCGGCGAGCGCCTCGATCTCGTCGAGGTAATGCGACGAGATCAGCACCGTGCGCCCGTCTTGCTTCAGCGATAGCAGGATGTCGTGGATCTGGCGCCGCGCGACGGGATCGAGGCCGGAGGTCGGCTCATCGAGGATGTAGAGATCGGGATCGTGGAGCATCGCCATCGCCAGGGCGAGGCGCTGCCGCTGTCCACCGGACAGTCCGCGCACCATCGCCTTGGCTTTGTCGACGAGATCGACCCGTTCGAGCGCCGCAACAATCCGGCTGACGCTGGATCCTCCAGGGTAGAGAGAGCCATACAGCTTCAACGTTTCTGTGACGGTGAGGTCCTGCATGAACGCCGTCGTCTGCAGCTGCACGCCGATGCGGGCGCGCAGCGCGCCTGAGGCGCGCGCCGGGTCGAGCCCGAGCACCGACACCGTTCCGGCGGTTGCCGTACGCAGGCCTTCGAGGATCTCGACAAAGGTGGTCTTGCCCGCACCGTTCGGACCGAGCAGGCCGATGATTTGTCCGGTGGCGGCGATCGACAGATCGATCCCGCGCACTGCGTGGACGGCGCCGTAGGATTTCGTGAGACCGCGAACGTCGATGACCATGGCACTAAGGTGCCAAAGGTGCCTGGGGTGACATAAGTGCCAAGCGTCAGTTCTTTCGGGTGACGTTTGTCACCCGAAAAAGGAACCTGCCACATTTTCCAACCTTCGACGCCGCGAGACCATCAAAGGCGGGCATGGACCGCCTTTCCCCCTTCGACTTCGCTCAGGGCAGGCAGAACGTTCGCCACTCGATCGCCCGACTGGTTCGGGATCGCGGTTTCGCCGCCATCACCATCGTCACACTCGCGCTCGGCATCGGCGCAAACACGGCGGTTTTCAGCCTGGTCAAGACGGCCCTGCTCAGCCCGCTGCCCTACGGCGACGCCGGACGGCTGGCGGCGATCTGGGGACAAGATCGCGCGGAGGCCACTCACCTCTCGCTGCGCGAGGTTTATACGTATCCTCGCGAGTCGCAGAGCTTCGTCGACATCGCCGGTTATCAGGAGTACGACGCCAGCTTCACAGGCGGCGCGGAGCCGGAAATAATCCGCGGCGGATCGGCGACGCCGAATCTCTTCGAAGTGACACGCGCACAAGCGATGCTCGGCCGCACCTTCTCGCCGGCCGATACGGCAGGCGGCACGAGCGACGTGATCGTGATCAGTCACGGCCTCTGGCAGCGGCGATTCGGCGGCGCCGCCGACGTCATCGGCCGATCGATCCAGGTCAATGGACGGGCGCGCACAATTATCGGCGTGATGCCGGCGTCGTTCCGATTGCCGAACGACTACGCGTCGATTCAACCAACCGAAGCGTGGGTGCCCGAGGTCGTCGATCCCGCGAACCTCGGCGCGTGGGGCAGCCGATCGTATGCGGGTCTCGCACGATTGAAAGACGAGGTGTCGCCGGCAGCGGCAACCAGCGAGTTGTCAGTGGTGGCGTCGCGATGGGTGAAAGCAGGTTACGTGCGCGCCAGACCTGACGGCAGCCTCGGCGGCCTCGCCCGCCGCGTGATCCCGGCGCAGGAATTCATCATCGGACAAGTGCGCGGTACACTCTTGATCCTGTTCGGATCGGTCGCCTTCGTGCTGCTGATCGCGTGCGCGAACGTTGCGAATCTGCAGCTCGCGCGGGCCGATGCCCGGCGCCGCGAAGTCGCGGTACGCACAGCGCTTGGCGCCGGCCGCGGGCAGATCATCTCGCAGCTCCTCACCGAGAGCGTGCTGCTTTCGATCGCCGGCGCCGCCGCCGGCCTCGTAGTGGCGTGGGCCGGCCTGCAGATCGTCGTCACGCTGAGACCGGCGAACCTGCCGCGGCTCGACGAGACCACGCTCGACGGCACGGTGCTCATCTTCACGGCGGTTCTCGCTGTCGTCACCGGAATCCTGTTCGGACTCCTTCCGGCGCTGCAGCTGTCGCGGCCCGACGTCACTACTGCGCTCAAGGAAGGCGGGCGCACGGGCACGGCTGGGCGATCGCGCCAGCTCGCGCGCCGCTCCCTTGTCGTGCTGCAACTGGCCTCTTCGGTGGTCCTCGCGCTCGCGGCCGGCTTGTTGATCCGGAGCCTCGTCGAATTGAACCGCATCGACCTCGGGTTCAATGCATCGAACGTCCTCACCGCGCAGCTGCAGGTCCCGGCGACCGCGTATCCGCAACCGGCGGATGTCGTGCGCTTCTATCGCCAGGCCATCGAACGCATCGCGCAGATCCCCGGCGTGCGCGCGGCCGGCGCCGTGCGCGTCTTGCCGCTCGCCAGGACGATCGGCGACTGGTCGATCAAGATCGAAGGCCGCCCCTACGTCGCCGAGGAAAATCCGAACGGCGACTTCCAGGCGGTCACGCCCGGCTACTTCCAGGCGATGGGCTTGAAGCTGGTTCGCGGCCGCTTCCTCACCGATGGCGATCGTGAAGACACGATGCCTGCGGTCGTGATCAACGAGACGATGGCGGCGCGCTACTGGCCGAACGAGGACGCCGTCGGCCGCCAGTTCATGATGGGCACCGACGAGAAACCCTGGCTCACGATTGTCGGCGTCGTCGGCGCCGTCCGCCACAATGCCGTCGTCGAGGAACCGCGCAACGAGATGTATGTCGCGCACGCGCAACTGCCGGCGCACATCGGCTCGACGCCGCGCGGCATGACGGTGGTTCTCAAGACCGGCGCCAACCCGCTCGCGCTCACGGGGCAAGTCCGTGACGCCATCCGATCAATCGATCGCAACCTGCCTGTCTCCGACATCAGGACCATGGAGCAGGTGACGGCGACAGCGTTGTCGCAACCGCGCTTCGTGACGTTCCTGCTGGCGCTCTTTGGGGGCACGGCGCTGACGCTCGCGGCGATCGGCATCTACGGAACGGTTTCACTGTTGGTGGCGGAACGCACGCAGGAGATGGGCATTCGTCTCGCGCTCGGTGCGAATCGTCCGGCGATCCTGAAGCTCGTGCTCGGGCAGGGCATGGTGCTGACGGCGATCGGGTTGGCGATTGGCCTTGCCGGAGCGACGATCCTGATGCGGACGCTGTCTGGCTTAATCTACGGCGTGGGCACGCTGGATCCGCTGACCTTCGTTACGGTACCGGCGCTGCTCTGCGCGGTGGCGCTCATCGCGTGTTTCCTCCCCGCGCGCCGCGCCGCATCAGTGGATCCGATCACGACGCTTCGACAGGGTTAGAATAGGGACACTCGAGTCCGGTTGCGCCCCGGCGTCGAAGGTGATGCCGTGCTGCGTGCCGCCCTCTTCATTCTCGTGACGCTGACGATCACCGCCTGTTCGGGCGGTGGATCGACCCCTGCGCCGACGTCGCCGACGCCGCCGGTGACCACTGTTCCAACAACGCCAACTCCGGCGCCGGCACCGCCAGGCCCGCCGACGATCACCATCACCGCCTCCGGCATGACGCCGCTCGAGATCACGATCGACGTCGGGCAGCGCGTCACGTTCGTCAACAACGACGTGCGAGCACACGATGTGGTCGGTGGTGTCGATCCCGCGCATCCAGATTGCCCGGAAGTACTGCAATTCCTCACGCCGGGCCAGCGCGGTGACACTGGTGTGTTCACGACGGCGCGGACCTGCGAGTACCACGATCACACCATGCTCGGTGTTCCGGCGTTTCAAGGACGCATAATCATCCGGTGACGCCCGTCCTGAGCGAGCGCAAGCGAATCGCAGGGCGCCTCGTCGTCTTCTCTCTGATCGTGCTGGCCGGCGTCACACCGGCTCGCGCACAGGACCCGCATCAACATCCTTCCTCCGACGCCTGGCAGTGGGGCGTCGAGGGCAACGTGTTCGCCGGCTACAACTACCAGCTACGCAAGTTCACCGACTTCGATGAAATCGAATCGCAGAACTGGCTGATGACGTCGCTGTCAAAGATGTGGAGCGGCGGATCGCGCATCCAGATCATCGGGATGTTTTCATTCGAGCCATTCACGCTGCAGGACATCGGCTCACCGCAAGTCTTCCAGACAGGCGAGACCTTCAACGGCGCGCCGCTCATTGACTATCAACATCCGCACGATCTGATCATGAATCTCGGCGCCGAGTACTCGCACGGGTTCGGCGCCACCACGGTCACGGTTGCCGGCTACGCGGTTGGGCCGGCGCCGCTCGGGCCGCCGGTTTTCATGCATCGCCCGTCAGCCAGCGAGAATCCGCAGTCGCCGCTGTCCCATCACTACCAGGATTCGACGCACATCACTCCCGGCGTCGTCTCGATCGGCGTGGAACGCGCGGGTTTCGGCCTCGAGGCCGGCGCGTTTCACGGGCAGGAGCCCGATGAGGATCGTCTCGATCTCGACACCGCCGCGCTCGATTCCTACAGCGTCCGCGTATCGTGGGCGGATGGGCCGTGGCAGCTCCAGGCTTCCAGCGGCCACTTGAAGACGCCCGAGCGCAAGTCGCCTTATGACGAGACGCGGCTGACCGCGTCGGCGTCCTATTTCAAAGGCGATGAAAACCGATCGACGACGTGGCTGGCCTCATTCGGTCAAAACCGGGAAGTGTTTGGCAACCTCGAATCGTACCTGTTCGAAGCGCAGAAGCGCGCCGGCCGCGATGCGTTCTACATGCGAGCCGAAACCACCGCGAAGGACATCCTCGACGCCGGCTTTCACCCAATCGGCATCGCGCACACGCATCGGCAATCACAGGTCAGCGCGCTGACGCTCGGCTATGTGCGTGATATCGCCAATCGATCCTTCGGTCGATTCGGGATCGGCGGTGACGTCACCGGGTATCTGGTGCCGGACAACCTCGAGGAATCGTACGGCTCACCGTGGTCGTTTCACGTATTCCTGCGTTACCACGGACGCTTCGGTGCGCGTCTTGACCATAGTCATTGACGGCGGCGCTGGCCTAAGTAAGATAAGGCGCCCCCATGATGCGAAATCCGACGGAGGCGCTACCCGTGCGAGCGGCGTCCCCAGCGAGTACGTTTGCGGTGCCGCGGACGCGTTCGATCGCGCTTCCGATCGAAGCGAAAATTGTAATTCTCGCTTTGTGTTTCCGCCTCGCCGGCGCCGCGGTGGGCTTCATCGCCAACGTCACGATTCCTGATTACCAGAACCAGGGCTTCACCGTCCTCCAGCAGGCAAATCCCTTCTGGGATCGTTTCGCGCGATGGGATTCCGGGTGGTACTACGGCATCGCCTCGGGCGGCTACAAGTACGTCGAGGGCGGGCGCAACAACCTCGCCTTCTTTCCTGTCTATCCGCAATTAATGGGCGCGCTCGGCCGCGTCATGGGCGGCGCACAGCAGGACTTCTATTTCGCAGGCATCCTGATCAGTTGGCTGGCGTTCGCCGCCGCGTTGCCGCTGCTCTACCGGCTGGCGCGTTTCGACCTGTCGCACGAGCAAGCCATCCGCGTGACCGTCTACGCAGCCGTGTTCCCGTCGGCGTACTTTTTCGGCGTCGTCTACAGCGAGGCGCTGTTTCTGCTCATGCTGGTCAGCGCCGCGCTGGCGCTCCGATCGAAGCGATGGATCTGGGCCGCTGTGGCGGCGATGATCATGACCGCGACGCGCGTCAACGGCGTGATGTTCCTGCCGGCGCTCGCCCTTATTGGCTGGGACGCCGCATCGACCGGCCGCGAACGGCGCGCCGCCGTCGCGGCCGCGCTTGCCGGCACCGCCGGGATTGCCGGCTACTCGCTCTTCGTATACAGCGTGAGCGGGAATCCGTTCGAGTGGTACGACAGCATCACGAGATGGGGCTATCACCCTGGCGGCAACCCGCTCAGCGGGCTTGCCTCGATCGGGCTACAACTGATCTCGCGTCCGATCGAGTTCATCGCGACCGAACCGATGGCTCCGTACGCCACGCTCAATGCGATGGCCGCGGCGGGCGCGCTATTGGCTGTGCCGTTCATCTGGGATCGATTCGGCCGCGGCTATGCGGCGATCGTCGTGCTCGGACTGGTGCTCCCGCTGTCGTCCGGACAGTTCGAGGGCTTGGGCCGCTACTGTTCCGTGCTCTTTCCCCTCCCGATCCTGTTCGGCTCGATGCGCGGCGAAACCCGACACCTCGGATTGATGACGGGGTTCGTGCTGTTCTACACGCTGGGGCTCGTGCTGTTTGGCAACGCGCATCCGCTGTTCTAGTCATTCACCGAACGGCTGAGCCGGGACGAATTCTCGATTCAATTCACCGCGAAATTGATAGGCTGCGCGCAAGGGGTGGAACATGCCTTTCCTCGCGCTCCTCGTCGTCGCGTTGCTCTCACAAGCCCCGCTTCCCGACTTCACCGGCGAATGGAAGATGGTCGCGGCTCGCAGCGGTTCACCGCTGCAAACACCTCCGGTCACCGAGATGGTTTTCCTCATCGAGCAGAAACCCGATCAGATCGCCATTGTGTCGACGACCGGCAGTGACAAGCCGATTTCTGTCGTGTACCCGCTCGTGCCCGCGCCGAAACCGCCGGCCGATCCGATGGGCGCCGGCCTGAAGCGGGCCTACTGGGATGGACGGCGCCTCGTCATCGAACAGGGCGGCACGATCAGCGGCCAGACCGTCTCGCTCCGCCAGTCGTTGACGATGGATTCGGAGAGTGGAGAGTTGATCGTCGAGCGGCTCGTCATCGTGCAGCACGGCTACACGCAACGTGGCGCACAGAACTACTCGACGGTCAAGGACGTGTTCGCGCGCGCCCAACGCTGAGCCCGGCGCTATTCCGCGATGTAGCGCCAGGTGCCGCCGGCTTCCTTCCGCCAGATCGTGAAGAACGGCCGGCCCGGTTGCGGCTTGCCGTCGTTACCGGGTGCATTCGGAAAGATGTGGCCGATGGTCACCCCGAAGTCGCCGCTTGCGGCGACGATCGTCTTGACGTCAGGCCCCCAGCGGACTTGACTGCCGGCCGGCGGCTCGCCGGCGCCAACAGCCGCCCCAATCGCCTGGTTGCCGATCAGGAACGTGGGTGTCGCGGGACCGCCAAGGTTGATTGCGTCGCTGCTGCCGTACTTGGTGAAGGCCGCGCCAGTCCCGATTTTCTGAGCCTCATTCGAGAATGCCGTCTCGGCGTCGGCCAGACTCGTTCGATACCGGTCAATCAGCGACACATCCGTGGCCGGCGCGACGATCTGCGGCGGCAACACGTACGAGAGCGCCATCGCCGGCGGCGCCTCCTTCGCCTGACCGCGTTTGTAGGCGAGGACGCGCCAACCCTCGGGCTTCTTCTCCCAGTACGAAAGGTACTTCAACGGCATCGACGTCCCATCCGCGCGATGCATCGTCATGAAGCCGGCCGTGAAGCCGTGCCGGCCATCGCCGGAAATCCCCACGCGCGCCGGCGTCCACTCGATCTTCGCGCCGGTGTTGATCGGATTCGCTTTGAGTGCCTCGACAGCTTTATCGAAGCCCTGCGCGATGCCGTTCGGATTTGGCATCACAACATCGGAGGCGAACATCGCTGACAGTCCGCCGGTCAAATCGGTCTTGGCTGCGACCGCGGAGAACGTGCGATCGGCGGCGAGCAGTCCGTCAGCGATCTGCTGTGGTGAGCTCGTCTGCCTCGTGACGACCGCAGGGACGAACATCAAGCCGAGAAGCAAGAGTGTCGACTTCACGTAAGGGGATTTGCCGCTTTTGGGAAAACGTATCGCTGTCAGACGCCGTACTTCTCGGCATCCCAGATCAGGCCGAGTTCCGTGGGCGGTGCCATGTAGCCCGCCAGCGCGGACGCAGCGACCACGGCCGGCGAGGCGAGGTAGCCCTCGCCGCCGAGGCCCATGCGATTTTGCCAGTTGCGGTTGAACGAGGTGATCGCGCGCTGGCCCTTTTCGAGCGCATCCGGTCCCTGCCCGAAGCACGGACCGCACCACGACGCGCGGATCTCGCCGCCGACGCTGCGGAACACATCGGCGATCGACTCGCCCTGCAGGCGCGGATCGGGCCGCTCGATCGCCGTCTTGACGCCGCCGGATCCGGGGAAGACGACAAATTCCTTCCGCGCCTTCGTCAATCCCTTCTGGCGCGCCGCCATGAGCACCAGCGCGGCCGACAGCAGATCGTCGTAGCTGCCGTTCGTGCACGAGCCGATCATCGCCTTGTCGAACTCAATCCGCTCCTTCGCCACGTCCTCCGCGGGAAACGCATTGCCGGGGCTGAAGGGCTTGGCGATCATCGGCGCGACATCGCCGAGGTCGAACGTTTCGTCGATCTCGAAGTGGGCGTCGGCGCCGCAGGCAAACCGTGGATACGGCAGATTAGTGATGCCCTTGTCGCGGTACCACGCGTCGGTGATTTCGTCCGGGGCGAAGATGCCGTTCAGCGCTTCCGCTTCAGCCATCATGTTGGCGATGGTGTTGCGAAACGCGATCGGCAGCTGCTTGTCGGCGTCCACAAGCTCCACCGACATGCCCTGAGACTGTTTGGCGCCCCAGCGACGCAGCAGCTCGAGGACGATGTCCTTGCCGGTGACCCAGGGACTGAGCTTGCCGCGAAAGCTGACGCGGCGCTCCTTCGCCATCGTGAAGTAGATGTACCCCGTCGACCATCCGAAGCCGAGCGTCGTCGACCCGACACCCATGCCGACCGCGCCGTACGCGCCATAGGCGCGGCTGTGTGAATCGGCGCCGGGAATGAACTGCCCCGGCAGAACCAGGCCCTGTTCCGGAAAATAGAAATGGAAGATGCCGTCGCCAGGCGTCGCGTAATACGGCTTCTCGATGTCATGGAACACCGCGAACTGCCGGCCGATCGCCGTCTGCTTGTCGTCGTCTTGTTTGCCGGTGAAAACGAAGTGATCGTTGGCGACGGCGGCCTGCCGCGGGAAGATCGTGTTGCCGCCGGTAATTTGATTGAACGTGTGAATCGAAAACGGCGCGGTGCCGTCGGATGCCGGCAGCAAATCGGCATAAACGCGCAGGGTCGCGCCGGGAGTGACGTCGGCGTCCTTGTCGACGCGGTGCGCCCACACGATTTGCGCCGTTGACGACATCGAGCGCGCGCGATCGGCGTCGGGAAAGACGATTTCGGGCTTGCGCAGCACCGACGACACGAACTCGCGGCGGCCGAGCGCAAAGATGCCGCCGCTCTGGCGGATCTCATCCTCCTTCGCGCTCAACGGCACCGGCGAATAGCTCTTGCCCTGCGTGACGTTGGCGATCTGGCGGGACACCGAATTGAACGTGAATTCGTCGCCATCGCGGGCATCGGCCACCGCTTCAGGACTCTGCACGACATGCAGGCCGAGGTTGAAGGAATTCCTGCGGAAGATGTCGCCCATGTTGTTCCCGCAGATGATCACCATCTCGAAACCAACCTCGTCGGCAATCGCCTTCAGGCCGGCTGGCGACATTTCGCGCGAGCTGCCGATCGCAAAGCGATCGCCGGCGATCACGAATGTTTCGCCGCGATGGACGCGGGCGCGGAAATCCGGCATCAGGTAGCGGAACGATCCCGCCTTCCATCGCTCGTCGAGCGTCGCCAGGCTCTCGGACACGCAAACCGCCGCCGGCGTGATCTGGTCGGTGTCGATGGCATCGAGCTTCTTCGACGGGTTCTTCGGATCCCAGAAAATCAGTGCCTGGCCGCGAACAAGCGGCGCCGCGCCGCTCATCGCGATATCGGACTCGCGCGGACCGGGCAATGACTCGACCGTAACGCCGGGCTTCAAGACAGCTTGCTGAGCGACCTGCATAACTGATTGATCTTAGCAGGTGC
>Ga0157380_10000990_pt1 | contig 18065 bp, 18 predicted proteins | sample S35metaG_FD_119757 | JGI IMG/M metagenome (GOLD analysis project Ga0157380, IMG submission 119757) | Switchgrass rhizosphere microbial communities from Kellogg Biological Station, Michigan, USA - S3-5 metaG | ecosystem: Host-associated > Plants > Roots > Rhizosphere > Soil | place: USA... | reverse complement strand
CCGTCGTTACGGTCTCCGAGACGGCGCCTGCCAAGCCGTTACGCAAGGAAGCGGCGAACAGTATCTCTCTGTCTTTGCCCTGCTCCTTCATGCAAGCCCGTTCCAACTGAGTATCTTGTCTGCATTACCCCAACTCATCGGGACAGGGGCTCAACTCGTCTCTGTGAAGTTATTACAGTGGTTCCCCAATCGAAAAGCTCTCATCTCTTCCGGCACCGTCGGGCAAGCCGTTACGTGGATTCCTATCGTGCTCCTGCCGCTGCTGATTCCGCAGTGGGGTTCCTGGCTCGTCGTGTGTGGAGCTGCCGCCTATTTTGCTTGTGCACACGTCACCGCACCGGCTTGGAACAGCTTGATTGCCGATTGGCTCGATCACCACGAACGGGGCACCTATTTCGCACGTCGAGCCCAAATCATCGCAGGCCTCAGTTTCTTTTCGCTCTGTGGAGCCGGATGGATACTGAGCGTCTGGCAGGATTCCACCGCCGCCTGGTGGGGATTCGTGCTGATCTTCGCGTTGGCCGGAAGCGCTCGTATCCTTTCGGCGTTGGCCTTGTCTCCCGTTCAAGATATACATCCGACCGCTCACCAGGAGGCACAGCAAGGATTTCGCGGATTCTTCCGTCTGAGTGCGACCAAGGACTTCCGTTGCTTCCTTCTTTTCTCCGGCTTGATGCATGCCTCGGTGTTGATCGCTGGCCCATTTTTCGTTCTCTACATGTTGCAGGATCTTCATTTGTCCTACATTGGTTACGGGGGGTGGTTAGCTGCCGGCCTTCTCGGTCAACTTCTCACCTTGCAGGCCTGGGGTCAATTCGGGGACCGCTTCGGAAACAAAGCCTTGCTGTCCGTTACGGGCTTCACGGTACCAATCTTGCCGATGCTGTACCTGGTAAGCACGGATTTAGGCTTTCTCCTGGCAGTCAATTTTTTGGGTGGCGTCATTTGGGCCGGGTTGGCATTGGGACTGCAGAACTATGTATTCGATTCAGTCAGGCCTGAGGAGCGCGCGAAAGCCATTGCGCTGTACAGCACGGTCAATGCAGTAGGATGGTCGGTGGGAGCTTTGCTGGGTAGTTGGTTGGTAGAAAGTCTTCCCGTACGCATCGAGGGGCGGGGGTCATCCTCCAGCCTGCTTCCAATTTGCCCTTTGTCTTCTTTCTCTCGGGCGTCTTGCGGCTGCTGGTCTCATTCAGTCTTCTTGGCACCTTTCATGAAACGCGACAAGTGGAGCGAGTACCTCGCCAACAACTCCTCTGGGAATTGCCGCTCGTAAAACCCGTTGCCCGGTTTGCGGTTTGTACCCTGTCTAAATCGACTCGGTAGGGAGTCGCTTCTAACGAGGTATCGGAGGCCGGGCAGCTCGCTCTTGTTCCTCTTGCTTGAGCGTATCGAATGTCCGATCGGCATGACCCCGTACTTGGTCCGGAGTCGGCTGCGGAAAAGGTTTGGGTTGGTCACTGGCGCAAGCCGTGATCAGCGAGAAGACGAATAGACCTGCGACCATAGCGACCACGCCTTGTAGCATACGGCTTCGTCGAAGAATCATTCGCATCCTCCCATTGTCCATACTGTCAATCAAATGCGCGATGTAAATCATAGACCGTCTGCATGATGCCACGGTCTAGTGCCGCACGGCTCCAGCGTTGATAGTCGACATTGTCCGATAGTGACCACCCGGACTCCTCAGTCTCATCCACACGTGCCGTTACCACATTGTGATAGACGACTTCCCCACTCTCGACTCGAATGATTTTACTCGTGATGGTCACCGGTGGAAGGTCGTGATGCTCGCGCGCAAAGAATCGGTCGCGCAACGTCGGCCCATCGATTCGATAGATCAACACGCTGTCGACACCCAACATCCGCCCAATGCGGACGGCACTGTCTTCAGAGACAAGCCCTCCGGCCTGAAAGCGCTGCTCCGAGACGATCGCCTGTATATGGGACCGATCAATGATCCTTAGATTCGGGCGGAACGTCTTGAGTTGGAATGCCGCCCCCTCCAAGCGACCATAGGCGCTGGACCAATCAGAAGTCCCTCCACGAGGATAGAGTACCGCCATTTGCTGGACATCAGCAGGAATCGGTGACGCCGAAGGCATAGAACGCAAACCGAACATAGGGGTCAACTGCCTGGCGGGATTCGCACAACCTGACACGAGAACTGCCATTGTCAGGACGCTCATGAGTTGGACCGTCGAGTGTTGCCTCGCCATCGCCAGCCTCCCAACGTTCTCGAGTCTTTCTTCGAGCCGTAGCCGGATCCGCTAATATCATACTCCCCGCGCGATATGAAAACCACGCCAGGCAAACTGCCGCATCATCGACATGCTGTACATTGACGGATGTCGAATGAAGGGGTATTCTCCATTTCCAAGACGAGCCCACTCATCCACGAGGCCCTATGTCCTTGCGCGACCGCCTGACCGAAGATCTAAAGCTTGCCATGAAGGCCCGCGACCAATTGCTGATGGACGTGATTCGGATGATCAAGGCGGCGGTCATGAACAAGGAAATCGAGATCAAGAAGGATCTCGACGATGCCGAAATGAGCCGCGTGATGACGACCATGATCAAGCAACGCCGGGAATCGGTTGAGCAGTTTGAAAAAGGTAACCGGGCAGAGCTTGCCGCAAAAGAACGGCTGGAAATCACCGTTCTCGAATCCTATTTCCCTCAAGCCCTCTCTTCTGAACAGCTCTCCACCGTCGTGGACGCGGTTATTCAGGAAACCGGCGCTCGATCTCTGAAAGAGATGGGCGCGGTGATGAAAGCCGTGATGATGCGTGTGGCCGGCCAGCCGGTAGACGGCAAGCAGATCAGCGAACTCGTCCGCGCCAAGCTCCAGTAGCCTGCTCAGCACCTGCTATACTAAAAGGTAATTACTCGCACCGCATGTGCGAGCGCCTGGAAGGAATCAGCATGGGCATTCTTATCATCGACGACTCTCCGGACCAACAGGCACTCCTTCGGGCAATGCTTGGGAGGGCCGGCCATACGGATCTCCTGAGCGCCGACTCAGCAAAGACTGCGTTTCCCATGCTCGACATGGACGGCCAGGACCAGCCCATCCAGATTGACTTGATTCTGATGGACATACTCATGCCAGAGCTGGATGGAGTTGAAGCCTGTCGCCAGATCAAGAGCCGACCACATCTGTGCGATATTCCCATCATCATGGTCACGGCCAAAAACGATCGCTCGAACCTCCAAGCCGCCTTTGCAGCGGGAGCGAATGATTACATCACCAAACCGGTGAACGATGTAGAACTCCTGGCACGCGCTTCCTCCGCGCTGGCGTTGAAGAAGGAAATGGACTGTCGCAAAGCGCGAGAAGGGGAACTCCGTCGAAGCAATGAGGAACTGCAGAAAGCGCTGCGTGATGTCAAAGTCCTCAGAGGACTCATTCCCATCTGCGCATCCTGCAAAAAAATCCGCAATGACGGCGGATTCTGGCAACAGTTGGAGGAATATATCGGCGAACATTCCGAGGCCGAATTCAGCCACGGTATCTGTCAGCCCTGCGTCAAGAAGCTTTATCCTGGAGTTTACCAGGACTAGCTGCTAGGATTTCTCAGGCGTATCACTCATACATATTCACTGGATTCAGAGCACATGGGCATCTTGATCGTTGATGATTCTGCGGACGACCGCCTTTTGCTTCAGTCGATCCTCTCGGCTGCCGGCTACGACCATCTCTTGGTCGCGGACTCGGCTGCCTCCGCATTCCGTTTGCTGGGACTCGATGACGGGAAACACGGCGCCGCAACTCGAGTCGACCTAATCCTTATGGACATCGTCATGCCGGAGATGAGCGGCATCGAAGCCTGCCGCCAGATCAAGGCGGTTGAACGATTCCGTGACACACCCATCATGATGGTGACAGTGAAGACCGATCCCGTCGATCTCCAACTTGCCTTTGCCGCAGGTGCGCTTGACTACATTGGGAAACCCGTCAACAAGATCGAGCTCATGACTCGTGTCCGGTCGGTTTTGCGGTTGGTTCACGAAATTGACCGGCGACGGGCCCGGGAGCAGGAGCTCCTTGAGGTCATGCGCCAACTCCAGGAAGCGAATCAGATGTTGCTGCGCCTGTCCTGTCTTGACGGCCTCACCGGCATTACCAACCGACGGCAATTTGACGATTTCTTAGACCAGGAATGGCGCCGAGCCGTTCGCGAATTGACGCCGCTTTCTCTGATCATGCTCGACATCGATCGTTTCAAATCCTACAACGATACCCTCGGCCATACGTCGGGCGACGAATGTCTCCGGCAGGTGGCTGCCGCTATTTCGGGAGCCGTCAACAGGCCAGGAGATCTCGTCGCTCGGTATGGCGGCGACGAATTCGTGGTCGTGCTTCCCGGTACCCGTACGGATGGGGCGGCACAGGTGGCGGAAACACTTCGGCAACGAATTGAGGCGCTCGGCATTACGCACTCCGATGGTGGAAATACTACCATCAGCGCGGGCTTCGCCAGCACGATTCCCAGCCGGAATACTTCCCCAACCGATTTGATCAAAGCGGCGGATCAAGCGCTCTATCAGGCCAAGCAGGAAGGCCGCAATCGGGCCAAACAAGCCGGCATACTTTCTCTCGTCCCGCACTCTCACGAGGACTAACCTTCTCCTCACCATGACCAAGTCAAAGCCTCGACGAGATGTGCTGACGGCGATCGGCGCGACACTCTCCGCGGCACTCTCTCCACACGACGTACATGCCGTCGTCAGTGAGGGAGTATGTGGCCATGGCTAAGAAAACGGCACCGGTTCGAGCCAATCGCACGGCAAAGGGACAACCTAAGCCCTCGATCGCCCGTCGTTCACAGACCACACAACCCCAATATCTGCCGGGTGCGTTCGAGAACATCACCAAGTCCAAACAGGCGGAGGAGGCGTGGGAACTGTTTCGAGTGTTGCTCGATCAGGCCGACGACTCCATCGAGATCATTGATCCCGTCACCGGTCGCTTCTTAGACTCCAATGAGAAAGCCTTCTCAAGTCTAGGCTATACCCGCCAAGAACACCGATCGCTGACCGTTCCTGACATTGATCCGATCGTCACGGCGCCGATCTTTGCGCAATACATGGCACGGATACGAGAAAGTGGGCCGTTGATGTTGGAAACCGTCCATCGTCGGAAAGACGGCTCGACCTTTCCAGTCGAGGTGAACGCTCGCCTGGTCCAGTTTGATCGAGAATACCTTCTGGCCATCGTCCGCGACATTACCAAGCGCAAGCAGGCAGAGGAATCACTGCGCCTTTCCGAGCAGCGGTATGCCTCGTTGCTCAATTCCATTACCGGGATTGTCTGGGAAGCGGACCCAGCCACTTTTTGCTTCACCTTTGTGAGCATCCAAGCCGAGCATATTCTCGGCTATCCTGTTCGACAATGGCTCAACAGTCCGACGTTCTGGCCCGATCATATACATCCCGAGGACCATGAACGAACCGTGGCATATTGCGTGGAGCAAACAAAGTTGGGTTTACCCCATGATTTCGAATACCGGATGCTCGCCGCGGACGGACGGACCGTCTGGATCAGAGACATCGCCAGCGTGTTTATCGAAGAAGGGAGTCCAGTCAGGATCCGCGGCATCATGGTCGATATCACCGAGCAGAAACGCCAGCACGAGACGTTGGTTCAACTCCAGCATGCCGTGGATCACGGCATGGAGGGTCTTGCGATTCTGAATGCCGAGGGATTGTACACCTACATGAATCCGGCCCATGCCGCCACGTACGGCTACGAAGTCGAAGAATTGATTGGAACGTCGTGGAAGGATCTTTATGGTCCTGAGCAACAGGCCATGATCGAGCAACACCATTTCCCCTTCATGGCACGTGTCGGATATTGGCGCGGCGAATTAGTTGGCAGGAAGAAGACCGGAGAGCCATTCGACGTCGAAGTTGTATTACAGCAATTCAGCCGCAGCGAGGGACATAAGCTCGACGTCATCTGCACCTGCCGTAACATCACAGAGAGCAAGCGAGCAGCCAGGCAGGAAAAGCGGCGCTTCAGTCTGCTCCAAGATCATCAGGCCGGGCTGCTCGAATTGACACAGAGCCAGGCGATCATCTCCGGAGACCTTCACCAGGCGTTTCAGGCCATCACCGAGACGGCGAGTCGCGTGCTGGCGGTCGAGCGCACGAGCATCTGGCTGTTCCAGGAAGACCGCTCTGCTATCCGGCTGCAAGATCTGTATGAGGCCACCACTCGTCAGCACAGCGCAGGAACTATTCTCCAGGCCAGCCAATTTCCGGCGTACTTCCAGGCGTTGGAACGGGAAGAGCATACTCTCGCCGCTCACGATGCCCATGTCGACCCCCGCACCTGTGAATTTTCATCGTCGTATCTCACGCCGCTTGGAATCGGCGCGATGCTCGATGCGCCGATCAGACACAGAGGGAAGACGGTAGGCGTCTTATGCCATGAATACCTCGGCACGTATCGCACATGGACCACCGATGAAATGACCGTTGCCTCATCATTCGCCACGATGGTGACCCTCGCGATGGAATCCATGGAGCGAGAGGAATCAGAGAAAGCCCTGCGCCAGGCAAAGGAAAGAGCCGAAGTTGCGAGCGCCGCCAAAAGTGAATTCCTTGCCAGTGTGAGCCATGAGATTCGGACGCCGATGAATGCGATTATCGGGATGGCGGATCTGCTATGGGAAACGGATCTGACTCCCGATCAACGAAAATACTTGCGCATTTTCCGCCGCGCCGGCAGCAATCTCTTGAGTCTGATCAACGACATTCTCGACCTGTCGAAAGTCGAGGTCGGCCATCTTGAGCTGGAATCAACCGACTTTGATCTGGGCGACTTGGTTGAAAAAGCCATCGAGATTCTCGCCATGCGAGCCAATGAAAAAGGGCTCGAACTGGCCTGCCATCTTTCATCTGACGTTCCCCGCGCCGTCATCGGAGACCCGAACAGACTACATCAGATCCTCATCAACCTCATCAGCAACGCGATCAAATTCACCAACAGCGGGTCCGTCACGGTGCGGGTTATGCAGGATCCGGAACGCCCCACGCCCGGAGCCATTCGATTTTCTATCAGCGATACAGGGATCGGCATTCCGCCAGACAAGCTTACCGCCATCTTTGAAAGCTTCACGCAAGCCCACGCTTCAATGACGCGCAAGTATGGCGGGACCGGGCTAGGCCTGACCATTTCAAGGCAATTAGCCGAACTCATGAACGGACGAGTCTGGGTGGAGAGTGCTCTCGGAGCGGGCAGCACGTTTCATTGTTGTGTGCAACTAACGGTGCAATCCAGCCCGGTATCCACACAGGACAATGTTCAGGTCAACCTTCAAGGGGTCAAAACCCTCGTAGTCGATGACCATGCCACCAATCGCCTGATTCTTCGTGAAACCTTGACCGCTTTGGGGGCAGAGGTGATAGATACGGCGTCGGGTCACGAGGCCATCGAAGAATGGCAGCGAGCCTCTACGTCGGCACGACCGTACCAGCTCTTGCTCCTCGACTGCCGCATGCCGGACATGGACGGATTTCAGGTCGCTGAAGAGATCAGGCGCGCCAATCCTCCTCAGAGTCCGACGATTGTGATGTTGGCCTCTGACCAGTGGGCCGACGATATCGCCCGCACCTATGACATGGGGTTGGGCGGGTATTTGATTAAACCCATCAGGACATCGAATGTGCTCGAGACCATCAGCATCGCCTTTGACCGTTCTAAAGGCATCCACCGCACGATGGGTTCAGCACCAGTTGCTCCCATATCTCCTACCGAAGTCAGGGCACTTCGCATCTTATTGGTGGAAGATTCCCCGGATAATCAGGTGCTGGTCCGATCCTATTTGAAGCAGACGCCCTATCGTCTCGATATCGCGGATCACGGAGGCATCGCGTTGGAGCTATTCAAGAACGGCTTCTATGATCTCATCTTGATGGACATGCAGATGCCGGTGATGGATGGCTATGAGGCGACAAAAGCGATCCGCGCCTGGGAGCGGGAGCATGACCTCCCCCCTACACAGGTGATTGCTTTGACCGCGCTGGCGCTTAAAGCAGACGGAGTCAAGATTCTCGAAGCCGGCTGCGATGCTCATATGACCAAACCTATCAAGAAGCACACCCTCTTGGAAGTTCTCCAGGCTTGTAAAGGACGGCGTATCGTATGAACACAGGACCGAGCAGAAATGCCGAACAACGCATCACCTTGCATATCGACCAAGGCCTTGAAGAGATTGTTCCAGGATTTCTAGAGAATCGTCGCCGTGACGTGCAGACAATAGAAACTGCGTTACAAGAAAACAATTTGGCACCGATTCAAGTCATTGGTCATCGCATGAAGGGGGACGGAGGAGGGTACGGGTTCGACGCGATCAGCATAATGGGAGCCGCCTTGGAGCAAGCAGCGGCGCGAGAAGACCGCGACGCAATCCGACGACATACTGCCGAACTTACCGACTTTCTCGCCCGGGTTACCGTGGTGTATCGGAGATGAAGGGAGAGCTGCTATCGGCGCGAGCAAGCTTAATTTTGAAAAGATTACTTGAGGGGTTTATCCGGTGGCACTAATGGAGAGAGGCATCGCCTGGTGAGCCGCCGGCTACGCAGGCAAAGCCAAGAGATAAGCCTGCCACTAACACGATTTTCTCACACGGCAGCACATGCTGCGGATCTGCCCCCAAGCCATTCTGCCTCTTTCATGTTCCCTTTCATCTTTTCCAGCACTGTATCTCCCGGCATATACGTTGAGCGTCAGCCATCTTTGACGAGTGAGTGGTTGACGTTGGTGCCATCTATCAAGTAAGGTTTCCGCCCAGAATCAGGGGGCCGCGAATTCCCCCATGCAGACGCTTGTTCTACCAGGAGGTGCGTAATGCTGGCTGTGCGGTTGGTGCGGCTTATCGAGAATCACATCGAACAGCTTTCCCGCGATCTTAGCGAGAAGGTGTGGAGCTCTCCCCGGTGCAGCGATTTGAACAAAGTCCCGGCGAGCGAACTCCAAGCCCGCACTCGCGAGATCTACCGCAACCTGAGTGACTGGCTCCTGGACAACGCCGAGACCCAGGTGGAGCGGCGTTACACCGAGCTTGGCGCGGCGCGCGCCCAGCAGGGCGTGGCCTACAGCCACTTCGTCTGGGCCATTATCTCCACCAAGGAGCACGTGCGCACCTTCGTTCAGCGCGAAGGTCTGTCCGAAAGCGCCATGGAACTGCACGGGGAGCTGGAGCTACAGCTCCTGCTCGGCCATTTCTTCGATCTCGTGGCGTACTACGCCGCCGTGGGCTACGAGCAGGAACGCAACCGCATAGGAGGGAAGCAAAATAGGCGCAAAGGAGATGATCAGAGAAAATCCGCGTAGGGTCTCAGCGGGTGGGGATTCGTGCATTGCACAATACCCCGGTGATTTCCATCTCTCGCACTTCGTGCTCTAACCCTTCCAGAACCGTTCCTCCGGCACCTATTTTCGATACTACGAACACCGGCCAAAGGAGTTTATCCGGCGGCGTCAATCGAAGAGAGGCTTCGCCTGAAGAGCCACCGGCACGAGCAAGCTTGGTTTCTGAATGGATCACTGGAGGGGTTTATCCGGCGGCATCAATAGGGAGAGGCTTCGCCTGGTGAGCCGCCGGGTCACACGAAGTGCGGTTTGGTGGAGGGCAGGGGATTGTACCGTCGTTAACCGACGTGCTGGGCGTGACAATTCAAGGGCTTGCGCGGATCGCCTGAGCAAATTGTCCTGTTGATTATGCGGGACTGCTGCGGCTGGCGGTTGGGCAAAATAAGTTTGATGGAGCGCACCCGCTACCTGATTTATTTTGCCCGACGATTCGGGTCCCGCTGAGAGCTACAAAGGGGGCTGCAGGGGAGCGGTAGCCGATCCAATCGTCAGTGGTATCCCTTCTGCGCTTTGAAATTCGAGGAGTTGCTCTCGTAGCCTAAAAAAACTGACCTGCGGTTTACTAATTTCAGAATCTCCAACGAACTAGGGTGTCCCCGCGTTGGCCGCACACTGTGAGTCCAATAGGCTGAAACCTTGATCACCCAGCGTCCCCAGCAACTATGAACGTACGACGGAAACGCAGTGAGGGCACGGTGCTGAAACAGAATCCAATAATTCAACAGGATTTACAAGGAGGTTCCGTCATGAAAAAGCTCATTGTTCAGTTCATGTTCGCGATGGTTATCGGTGTCGCGGTGGTCTCTCTCTCATATGCTGCAGACCTGACCGAGTCACCCACCCCTAAGACGATCAAAGGGGAACTACTGAAGATCGACGGGGAATTTTACGTGGTGAAGGATATGGCCGGTAAAGAAATCCGACTGCATGCAGACAAGACCACTGTCTTGGACGGTGCCATCAAGGCCGGAGACGAGGTCCAGGTCCAGGCCACTGAGTCATCGAGGCCCTACAAGAATGGATTCGTGGACCACGCAGTGTCAATTAAACACGTACAACCAACGAAGTAGGCTCCGGGGACACGGGTGATGGAACGGCAAGGCGATACGCCAGCAGAGCGAGACGATTCGTGCAGCCTTCCGTCTCAGCAGAGGAATTGTTAACACTGTCTGTGATCGGAAATAAACGTAGCGGCAAATACCATCGGCCATCTTGCTCAGGATACAGCCAGATCAAATTCGAAAATCGAGTGGAGATTGCGAGCGAGGCCGAAGCGGAAGCAGCGAGGTATAGAAGAGCGGGGAATTGTCGGTGATCCGCACCCACTACCCGACTTATTTAGGCCGACAATTCGCGCCCCACTGCGAGCGACGCAGGCTGACGCCAGGCGCTCCAACGTGCACAAGTAAGCCTTCCCGCTCACGCGATTCCGCTTCCTCCACTCCCACGAAGGCACTAGCTGCGGATCAGGTGAATCCGTTTAGGGTTCGGGATACATTTCATGCCTCTCGTGAAAAACCCACGATAGACACAATCCCATTACTTGTTGCGAAAAGAACCGGCCGATCGAACATCGTGCCGTTGACCATCACGACCAGCGCTCCCAAACGTGAAAGCAAGTCCATCGAGGAATCGACCATCTCTAATCCTATAAATAATCTCGTGGAGGGGTGAAACTAGGGCCCCCTGCCTATTAAGGAGAGGACGAGCCATGCGGAAATACAGATGGTGCTCGCTGCTTCCATTCCTGCTTTTAACCGCCGGGTGTGTCTCCACCTTGCCGCCTCCTGCGAGCACATACTCATTCGATCGCCGGTGCCTCTCCATCTCTTCCGATGCGCGCAGCCAGCCTGTAAGTTTGGGAGAGCAGCGGCAGGCGCCGAACGAGTCCGTCGAGAAAGAGGCGGCGGTCACGCTCTATTCACCCATCGCAATCCATATCGCCGATGTCATGGAACTTCTGCCGCTGCTGAATCGCATGGCAGGACTGGAGGTGGAGCATGCGACACCGGCCGACATTGAGCGTGTCCGACGGAAGCTTGTGACGAGATTGCAGTTGGCCACGCTCGAAGCCTCCGGCCTCGTTGCCGAAATCGAATGCGAGGTGCAGCGAGCTGATCAGGTTCAGGATCGTCTTAAAGACATTCAAACCACCCGCACGACCTCGCAAACCATTCTCGGTGTCGTCTTCGGCGGGTTGGCGAATATTTTGTCCGGCGGCATCGGCATGGCGACGGGGGCGGGAGATCTGGGCAACATTGTATCGGTGACCGGTGGCGCATTGGAAGTCCTGTTCGGCACGTCCGCCAACTTCACCAAGGTGCGCCAGGAATTCAGTCATCCTCACAATCATCTGGCGGCCGTCTGGCACGGCTCTCCGCAATCGGAGTTCTTTTCCCAACGAGCCTGGCGATTTCTCACGGAGCCGAGTATCCGAGACCTCAAAGGACACAGCTTGAGAGATGTCATGCTGCAGACCTGGCAGGAAGAAGGGAAGCTCGGAGAGACAGGGTCGATTCGCGAGAAGGAGCGGGAAGAATTGCTGTTCGGATCCGGAGGCGTTTACGACAGTGAACAACTGCATGTCCGCGAAGCGATGCTGCAGCAGCTCGAATCCAGCATTCAGCTGATGCACCAGGAGCTGGAAACGCTGCTTCGTGAGGTTCTGATGCGACAGGCCGTGGAGGAGGAAACGTAAGAGACCCAAGCGATTCAAGAAGCGGGATTCGTGCGAGGGGCACGGGGACCGATGGGAAAGGTGCTGGTGCGCATGGCAGGCTAAGGGCGGCCTGGCTGTCATTGACTCGGTGCGATATTCTGGAAGATTGTCAGCAAGAAGTGAGGGACGCAATGATTCATGAAACCCTTTCCCATCCGGAAGGGGCTGCTAGGCTAGCTTGTCGCCAACATAAACTTGATGGAGCGCACCCGCTACCTGATTTATTTAGGCCCACGATTCGCGTCCCGCTGCGAACACCCCGAAACGAAGGGCAAAAAAAGATTCTATCCGTTGACAGGTAGTTAGGTGAAGAAGACAATGTTATCAAATGGATGGACTAGTAGTGGGCATAACTCGTGGGGCTTTGTCTTTCGCCGATGCACTGGCTCCGCGGGATTACGGCCACTGGAACCACGAAAACTCACCAATTCCAACCTATCGCCAGAATTGCCATCAAGCCTTGTCTGTCTGTCAACTACCGTCTCGCTATCGCAAAAAAGTCAGATCTGAATTAACGTGCGTTGTCTGGTGATTAACTGGGGAACGCCTACCAGACCGATCGTTCCACAAGAGTACCACCCCTTTGGGCCTGACATCGCTGGGGGATCTTCGCTGGAGAGTCTCTCTCCGAAGCGGGCTGACAATCAAAGACTGCTCACCACGTTAATCTGTACTTGGTCCTTCTTAACAGACGCGCTGTCCCTTGAAATTCAGGCGTTTGCGCTGGTAATTTAAATGCCCACCTAGTAGCGAACGCATACAAAGGGCCTTTCCAGATTCAGGGGTTAACCCTAGTCGCCGAGCCAGCTCCACCGTGCTACGGATAAGCTACCGAAATAAAATCTTTGATATGTGCCTCTTGTTCAAGTTGTTGTGCCGCGAGCAATCAAGAACGAATGAACCAGACGTGCAATTGACGTTACCAACGATACGGGGGACCGCGCACTAGCGAATCATTGGTCTGCACGCGATGGATGAGATGTGATTTCTTTCTTGGCTTTCACGAATTTCCCCAAGTGCTACGGCGTTCCAACCCTAAGATTGATAGAGCGTTACATGAGAACGGTTATGTTTAGTCCTTGCGCACAGCCGTGATTGACGAGGAGGTTACACAATGAAGATTTTCATCTTCTTTTTGGGGCTGATACTAACTGTTCAATCATTTTCTATCGTACCGTGTTGGGCAGAAACGAATAAGCGTCCATTCTGGACAAAACAATCATCCTTTATGGAAGGAGAAGACTTGTTCGTAGTCGGAATTGCCCTCCATGCGGAAACGGTCGAGGAGGGCAGAAAGCGAGCGTTTGAGAATGCCAAGGTCGAATTGATGAACTTTGCGCAAGTCACCGACGTTGAAGCGAAAGGTTTGGTGATTGAAACTCAGACGACGTTCGAAGAAACCAACCCAATCGGTATGATTACGGTCTATCAACTGTTGCGCGTTCCCGCCAAGAAACTGATTGAGATTCAGGGACACTTACAAGAACAAACACGTCTGCAGGGGCAAGCATTTGATAAGTCGCAGCGAGACCTTCAACTGGTGCAACAAGCGATGGTAAGTAGATACCAGCGTCTCGAAGAACAGAACCGACAGATACAGGAAACCCTCAATTCCATGTCTCGGCTACGGGAAAGCTTGGGAGAGGAAGCTCTAAGGTTTGAGCAAGCGCATACGGAAGTAGAACAACTCCTACAACAACTGTCAGCAAAGGTTAAAGACCCCCAGCCCACATCAACCTCATTCGCCAGTCCAGCCATGAATAACAGTTCCACCAAAAAAAAGAGTATCGCAGAACCACTTTTGAGGAGATTTAAAGACACAGAGAATAAACTTGATGCGCAAGCGGCCCAGTTAAAGGACCTATCCAAACGCGCAAAGGTCAGATTGGCGGAGGAAGATGAGCTAGCCCGTGCCTTGGAGAAGAAATGTAAATACCTGGTGCGAGGAATGACAAGAGAAGAAGTAGCTCAAATCATGTCCGAGCCAGCTGAACAATATCTCGATATTCCTTCCAAGACTTCATCTTCCAAGTACAGGTATATGAACAAAAGGGGAGCTACAGGAATAATTTCTGTCGGCTTCGCTTTCAACGAACTAGTCAACTCGCTCGATGGGTGTCCGGGCAAATCGTTTCACTAAGGCGACGCTCGGGGGCGAGGATACGCCCTCACGGCGCGAGCCAGTTATGCTGGGTTACTCAGCGAGAAGATGCTGGTTAAGGATGGTGGTGGAGGGCAGCCGATCCAACCGTCGTTGGTGCTCCCTCTGCGCTTTAAAATTCAAGGGCTTGCTCTGGTAGCTTAAAAATCTGACCTGCGGTTTACGAATTTCAGATAACCCAACCTCAGACAACCTAACCCCACAAGAAACCACAAAGCAGGAAGTAGGCGAGATGGGCCTAGATGGGGCTGCTTTGTCCTGTCCTGGTAGCAGCGTGGTAGCAGATCTGAAGGGTCAGGACAATTCAGGAGGTTGACTTCGCGGCCTCCACCATCCCAGTCGTCAACAGACTTCCGAGAACCATTCCCAACATGGTTGTCTCATGGTGCCTCCGTTCTGCCATTCTTAAATCAGCATACTCGCAGCGTTTCGAGACTCACAATACGTAGTTCTTACAACTGCCTATCCGTCTGAGGCGCCCATATCATTGTAGGGTCTTTCCCCTCAAAGGAAGGATAGCGACTCTGCGGCTATCAGGTGCAAGATAGAGTTGAACGGGTACGTAACACCAAAGGAGGACCGATGCTGACAATAGATCGAATGTCCCGCATCACCAAGGAAATTATGTTGGGCCTGCCGCCCTCCCTCACGACGGCGGAAGCGCGGGAACCTCGCAGACAGGTCGAGGAGGAGCTGATCCAAATGCGGAAGGACGGGATCATGCCGGACCTGCCGTATGATTTCGACGATCTGCCGTCATTAGCTTCCAATCCAATACCCAGCGAGAGTGACATTCAGCTCCGCAAAACGACACTGATCCGGTCCAATCTCGAATCGCAATGGCGCCTCTCACAGCAGTTAATTCCCATCGCCCTCATCCTCTCGTTCGTGTATCTCAGCACTCCCGCATGGGCCGATGACCAAGCAGGCGCGGAGGCCTTTGAGCGTAGTGACTACGCGACCGCCTTGCGCGAGTTGCGCCCGTTGGCCGAGCATGGGGACGGCCTGGCCCAGTCGATGCTCGGGTGGATGTATGAGTGGGGAGAGGGTGTTCCCAAGGACTATGTGCAAGCGCGGCTGTGGTACGAGAAAGCCGCCGCCCAGGGGTTCGCCGACGCGCAGTTCAACCTCGGGCTGATGTATGCCAAAGGGCAAGGAGTCTCACAGAACCATGTTCAGGCTCACATGTGGTACAACCTGGCAGCAGCAAACGGAGAAGACAATGGGACCAAATGGCGTGATTTTGTCTCGAGAATGATGACCCCTGTCCAAATCGCCCAGGCACAAAAGCTGGCGAGGGAATGGAAGCCACAGAGAAAGTTGAAAGATCAAGGTAGGGTCTTCTGAGGAGACTTTACCGGGACTGACCTGAGGTTTGTTAGTTCACTGGTCGCCGGGGCTCGATTCGATCACGATTTAACCCCTCGCTGACAATTGCGTTGACGGCGTGAAACCCGGCTTCAAACTCGGAGCACCCCGGGCGGTGTTCATGAAACCTTGCTTTCGCTCGTTACGGAGAGCAGGGTTTGCGTTCCTCTTCCATAAGGTTCATCGTCGAATTCACTTCGAACTCGACAAAGACTCCACACCGAGCAGTCCAGAATTTGGCCGGTGCAGAAGGGGTTGGCGGTGGCGGCGGTTGATTTAACTCGGGAGGTTGGATCTGGACGTTCACGATCGTCATCGAGGGGCTGGGGGGATAGGCGATGTATGGCCAGAGGGATATTTCGAATAGACCAGGGTAGCGCTCCAATGGAGACGCCATCATCCGACTGTCATGGCGCTGCATGGCCTCGCCACTATACTCACGGAGCGTTCTGCCGGCCTCGGCCTCTGTGCCAAGCAGAGCAGGCAGTACTACTGTTGAAACCAAGACCCACCAACCAGAAGATATGCCACCCGCGAATTTGGAAATAAATCTAGAAACCATGGAACCTTTTTGGTTATGCATGGGCCGGCACTGTACTCACTTTATGTGATCCGAAGGTCTTGGGGAGCTAGGAAAACTCCTAGTTCCTTAACATCGAACGTTCAATATTGATGCGTATCCGCGCTGTCGAACATTCCTCGTCAACATGTGGACAAGACGCGCGACATGCTCAAAAGTTTGCTGGGGGCCACGATCATGCTCCATCCGTGTGCTGATGGGGTGGAGCGCTACCTGACGGCGGAAGTCACTGGAGATTATGCGGGATTACTGAGGCTAACGATGGGCAAAAATAAAGGTGGTGGAGGGCAGGGGAGTTGAACCCCCGACCCCTACGTTGCGAACGTAGTGCTCTCCCAACTGAGCTAGCCCCCCACTCGACTGGTCTTCCGGTGCATTATACACAACCGTTTCCTGAGTCTCTAGCAGGACGCTGAAAAAGCCCGCCAGCGGCGTTCTCGCATCGTTCAGACCCTCAACGTACCGATCTAAACCCACTGGAGGCAAAGTAACTATCCGCTCGCATGTGAACGAAGCGAGCGGCTCAAGTGAAGCTTAGTATGTACCTCCTCGGTCCTTCTCTCGCTGCGGCCTTGCGTGGGACAAGGCGCGTCTTGGCGCGCCAGGGATGGGCGGGTGAGAAGTCTGAACTTTTTGAGCATCCTGCGGGAATATTCTCCCAGTGCCTCAGATGCACGGACCATTTAACTTCCATCGTGCCGCAATATTTTTTCCTCAACCTGCTACCGACGCTCGATTGGTCATAGCGTTATGACGGACTGATTACTGATTCACCCTCCGGTTTTCCGGCCTCGATGAATACGCGCCGCCTCTCAACCCGCAGGCGCCCCTCGGCAAATAGCTGGACCGCGCGCGGATAGATCTTGTGCTCTTGCTCAAGAATGCGAGCAGCCAGTGTTTCGGGCTGGTCCTCATCGAGAATCGGAACCGCCGCTTGAAGGACGATGGGTCCTTCATCGACGCCTTCCGTCACAAAGTGAACCGTACATCCGGCAAGTTTGCAGCCCCATTCGATCGCCATTTTTTGCACATCCAACCCTGGAAACGAGGGCAGCAGGGACGGGTGAATATTCATCATGCGATTCGCAAAGGCCTCTACCAGGATATTGGTTACGATCTTCATGTACCCGGCCAGTAATACCAATTCCACATCGTGCCGCCGAAGCACTTCAAGGAGCTCGCGATCGTAGGCCTCACGACTATCCGGTCTACCTGCATAGGGTTTGGGATCGATGAAGAAACTGGAGAGTCCGTGTCGGCGGGCCCGCTCTAGCGCCAGGGCCTCTTTCCTGTTGCTGATGACGGCGACAACCTTCGCGTGAACCGTTCCTGCTTCGATCGCGTCGATGATTGCCTGAAGATTGGACCCGCGCCCGGATGCCAAGACAGCGACTCGCAGCGTATCCTGGCGCTTAGTCGACATACTCCACCAATGGTCCCCCCCCGGACGACGACACGATGGTCCCGATCCGGCAAGCCGGATCGCCCAACGCTGTGGCTCGCGCGATGACAGACTGGGCAGCTGATTCCGGCACCACGAGAATCAAGCCGATCCCCATGTTGAAGACGCGATACATTTCCTCACGCTCGACCTGCCCAAGCCGGGCAATCGCCTGAAAAATAGGGGGCACTGACCAGGCACTCCGCCGCACCTGCGCCCGCACGCCCGAGGGAAATACTCGCGGGAGATTCTCGGTGATCCCGCCGCCGGTGATATGGGCGATGCCGTTGACGGGATATTCCTGGATCAATGCGAGAACCTGTTTGGCATAGATTCTGGTCGGTGTCAGCAACACATCCCCGAGCGGCTGATCGAGATCAGGCAGGCGGCTGGTTACGCTGAGTTTTGCCT
>Ga0157380_10000988_pt1 | contig 18072 bp, 13 predicted proteins | sample S35metaG_FD_119757 | JGI IMG/M metagenome (GOLD analysis project Ga0157380, IMG submission 119757) | Switchgrass rhizosphere microbial communities from Kellogg Biological Station, Michigan, USA - S3-5 metaG | ecosystem: Host-associated > Plants > Roots > Rhizosphere > Soil | place: USA... | reverse complement strand
TCACGGTGGTGATACGAGTTCGAATCTCGTACGGGCTACAAAATTATCCCTGCAACTCAAAGGTTTGCAGGGATTTTTTTTCAGGAAACCCTGCGTTGAAAAGCATTCGAAAGTTTTCGGTTCACCGGTTTTCACCAAATTTTCTTTGGATGAAAGTTCAATTCACTTCGATTTTACACATTTGCTAAGACAAGCAAAAAAGTGATCTGCTTCCAGTCTATTTAGGATATTTTCTTTCAGAGTGGAAATCCTGACATATAAGTGAACCAAGTCAGCGAATCTTTTAATTTGAGTAAGTTCTATTTTTTCACATGCGCTGAAAACACGGCTAATTCTACATGATCTTCGTCAAACGCTGAACGATTTCTACTCAATAATTCTTCTTAACTTCATTGTCAACTCTGATCGTGTAGCATCAATAATAAGTTCACCATTAAATCCACGTTTATGCCACACGATTTTGCATTGAGCAGCGGCGTTGTTTCGAACGGAAAGACAGCCTTCTTCGCTCAGCTTAATAATTCAACAGAACCAAAATTTTTTGTAGGTTTCAGAACAAAGTTTGATCAAAACTTCGGGATATACAATACTGAATTAAAGACGGGACAGGAAGTTTATGACCCAGCATTGTTTGCACCGCAATTTGATTTCTGGGTGCACTTTATTTATCCAACAGCGATGGCGGAAAGCAAGGGTTCATATTGGTGCCTGAATACGTATGACAGGGCTAAGTTCACATTCAGCTTTATGCAATATGCTGCGCATGTGCCCAATGGAGATTTTGTTGTTTTCTTTAAAAAACTTTTAGCGCTGCCCAACGGAGTTAACTATTTCCCCAAACTTGTATTACAAAACGGACGAATTTTTTATCGTAACAGTAGTGGTACACTTGACCAGTTGGAAAGTGATACCAGTAGCCAGAAACTGATGAATTATTTAAATCCGACACTAAACGAGGTGGAGAATCAGGAACATATCTGTTCCGCTCGCATGGTTCATTGGGCAATGAATGATCCTAATAGCCGGAGAATACAGGTGGAAACAGCAATAGAGCATTTTAAGAACAACATGATTGATTATGACAGGCGGTTTAATCTTGATGGAGTGCCCGCAAAGGTTTGTCAAATGATCTCTGATATTCGCCACCAGGGAAGAGGCTTGAACGACAGGATCGCCAATGCGATTAATACAGGAGGAGATTTTGAAAAAGCATTTAATAATCTCTGCACTATTGGGGAAGTTAACTTTAAACCAAGAATTGATACCGTAAAAAAAACTATTAAAACACTTGAGCAAGCGGGGTTGTTTAGTAAAAAATATAAAAGAGCAGGAAACACGTTTGTGAATATGTAGGCAAGTTAAACGAACTAATGTTTTCTGTTTATTCCTGCCATAACAATTTCATATTGGAATTCTTTTCTTGTTTCCATATTCGTTCAACCAGGATTTTTAAAAATCTGATCAGTTCTTAATTTTTTTATAGCGTGTAAAGAAAAATTATAATTCTAAAAATCATGAATACCACATTTGTGGTATTTTTTTAATTTTTATAAATCATTAGCTTTATTAAATTATACTACACGTTTATCCTTACACTATTAATTCCATCATTCTTTAGGTTCCGGTTATAACGCTTTGTCTTAGCAGCCATTTGGGACATCTCCAATTCGGAGATTCTTGAATGATATTCCTAATATTTAATAATTGGTAGATGGTTTTTAATGCACTAGACTTTATACGGCTGGAATTAAATTCCAGCGGTAGAGATATCACCAGTGAATTGGGAAATGTTGGTGAATTGATATCTAACGGAGGCATCAATAATAATACTGATTCAAATATCATTATTTCTCTTATTAACATTGAGGAAAACCGTATTTCACGGGATCCGAGGAACTACCTAAAATCGGGTACCGATGTTTTTATAAAGAACCCTGCGGTTCATTTGAACCTCACGCTGCTGTTTACGGCTACAAGAAGTGAAAGCGCCTATGGAGCAGCTTTACAAAACATACAAACAGTGATTGAGTTTTTCCAGGATAAGTTTGTTTTTGACAGGACAAATACACCTGGCCTTACTCCCGGAATTGAAAAATTAATATTTGAAATGGTAAGTATAAACATGGAACAGCTGAATCATCTATGGTCAATACTTGGAGGAAGATATCATCCGTCCATTGTGTATAAAATGAGAATGATTACAATTGACAGTGTGACAAGGCAACTTGGTAGTGTTATAAAAGAGATAGAAACAAAATTTTATATGGAATGAAACTCGTTGAAACCTTTAATGATCTGTTTCATGAGCTGTTCACTATTACTCTTTCGCATAGAGGGTTTGATAGTCCTAATGAGAGTATGATATGCGATCACCTTAAAATAAAGCCAGATAAGAATACAGAGAAAATAATGAAAGATCACCGAATCAACTGTCGCTTTGATGACGACAATTTTGTTTGTTATATACAATGCAAATTGGAAAATCCTCCTGCTGCATCGCCAAGAGTCGCTTATGTAGTACCGGCGCCAGGTCTAAAATTTCGTTTTCTGCTGAAAGCAAGCAGTTATTTTATGGATACTACTGTGATAAAATCTGTAGCAAAAGGAACCGCCTATTATTTCAACAATCAGTCAAACGCAGGTACAGGCATGTTCATCAGCCATGATCCGGGTGAAGTGAACGATAATGACCTGGTTATCGTGTCAAAAGTGGACATACGAGAAACATATTTGGGTGTGATCGATATTTTCAGCAGTGGGGCTGTCAATCCAAATTATGAATTGTTTTCAAATGCAGCAGGCCGCCTGAGAAAACCGAAATACCAGTTATTGTTCAGAAGCAGTATATAGAAAATATTTAGTCATTATAAAAAAAAAGTCTATGTCACAAATCAATGAAACCGCCATCCGAACTCCGGGTGTATATACGACAGAGATACCAACCTTGCCGCCTTCGGTTGCGCAAGTTTCAACTGCAGTGCCGGCATTTATCGGTTACACTCAAAAAAGAGAAGATGAAGACGGTAATGTTATTCCGGCAGGAACTATAAAACCTATAAAAATTTATTCTTTAGCTGAGTATGTTCAGTTCTTTGGTTTAGCTGAAAATGAAGCTACTATTACTGTAACTGTATTACGAAGTGCAAATGTTGCAGCAGGACCATTTAACATAACGGGAGCGACCGCCGCCATCGCTGCTCCTTCTCCATATAATATGTATTATTCGGTTCGCTTTTATTTTGAAAATGGCGGTGGACCTTGTTATATTGTTTCTGTCGGTCTTACTGCAAATCCCGCAAATCTTATTCCCGGTGATCTTCAAAACGGATTAACAGCTCTTGAAGCTTTCGATGAACCTACATTGATCCTTTTTCCTGAAGGTATAAATATACCTGAAGCGAATTATTACGGATTGATTTCTTTAGCTATTGATCAGTGTGCAGATCTGCAAGACAGGTTTACTTTGGTAGACGTACATACACAATCTGGTACTACAAATGCAACAATGACTAATTTCAGGAACCCTGCTGTGTTTAATAAATCTACTAACTTAAATTATGCAGCTGCTTATTACCCTCGTCTTCGAACACTATTTGATTACCGCTACCAGGATGCAGATGTAACTGTTACAGTTAATGATACAATTGGAAATAGTAACCCTCCTGTCGTTGCTGCTGGCCCTGGTGGTACTCTAAATAATTTATTAACCACAGAAGGAGCCATATACTATGCAAGTAAGGCTGCTATAAGAAAGCTGAGTCCTACATTACCGCCATCACCTGCTATGGCGGGTATTTATGCCAAAGTTGATAATTCCCGAGGAGTTTGGAAAGCCCCGGCAAATGTCTCGGTCAATTCTATATATGAGACCACTGATTTTATTACTGATGCAGAACAGGCAGATATGAATATTGATGCCACCTCGGGTAAATCGGTAAATGCGATCAGGGCGTTCAACGGAAAAGGTATTTTGGTTTGGGGTGCCCGTACACTTGATGGCAATAGTTCTGAATGGAAATTCATCTCGGTACGCAGATTATTTATTACAGTTGAAGAGTCTGCAAAGAAAGCAACATTCCCGTTTGTATTTGAACCGAATGATGCAAATACATGGGTGAAAGTGAGAGCTATGCTTGAAAATTATTTAACTCTTTTATGGAGACAAGGAGCTTTAGCAGGTGCAAAAGCAGAGCATGCATTCTTTGTTAAATGTGGTTTAGGTACTACCATGACCTCTCAGGATATTCTTGATGGAAAATTAATTGTAGAAATCGGAATGGCGGCTGTACGTCCTGCAGAATTTATTATTCTCAGGTTCATGCATAAGCTCCAGGAATCATAATTAGCATAGATATTCTTAAATAAAATAAAAACTTTTATATGGCACAATACCCAATTTCAAAATTTCATTTCCAGGTTGAATGGGGTGGAGCTAAGATTGGCTTCACCGAAGTAACCGGCCTGGAAGTTTCTACTGAAGTGATCGAATACCGTGACGGGGCAAGCAAGGAATACCACAAAATAAAAATGCCCGGTATGCAAAAATTTTCAAACATCACTCTGAAAAGAGGCACCTTTAAAGGTGATAATGATTATTACAATTGGTGGAATACGGTTGCCTTAAATACTATCGAAAGAAGAGATGTTACTATTTCATTGTTGAATGAAAGCCACGAGCCTGTCGTGGTTTGGAAAGTAAAAAATGCATGGCCAGTGAAAGTTCAATCAACAGATCTGAAAGCTGATGGTAATGAAGTGGCAATTGAAACTATTGAACTTGCACACGAAGGTTTAACTATTCAAAACGAAGCATAATGTTCGAATATCCACCGGTAGGGTTTCATTTTTTAGTATCATTTCAATTATTTCCTGAAACACAAAACGATTTTCGTTTCCAGGAAGTAAGTGGGTTAGATGTTGAAATGGAAATGGATTCGTTTACAGAAGGAGGGCAAAACAGGTTTACCTGGCAGGTACCTAAACGGACCAGGTATACTGACATTACCCTAAAGAGAGGGATGCTTATTGGCTCGGGTATTGTATTGTGGTGTCGTAATGCATTTGAGAATTTTTCATTTGAACCTGCCAATATAACTATTGCATTGCTTAATGAGAAACATGTTCCCTTGCAGGCCTGGTATGTGGTAAATGCGATTCCCAAAAAATGGTCTGTATCTGGTTTTAATGCACAGGAAAATTCAATAGTGGTTGAGTCAATAACATTAAGCTATCAATTTTTTAATGTGATAAGTGTTGATGCGGTTGCCGGTGCTGCAGTTTCAGCAATATTATAATGCGTTAACTATTTAGTATGCCAATTGAAATTAAAGAGCTGCATATAAAAGCTATTGTATCGCCCAGGGAAAAAGAAAATAGTAAAGCTGCGGTAATGAACCCTGATGAGATCAATAAATTAAAAAAGGATATCACAAAGGAAGTAACTGATAAGGTACTCAGGATACTTCGTCAAAAAAATGAAAGATAATGGCGCTTGAATTCGGTAAAATAGAAAAGTTATACATACAGCCATATGCAGATGCTGAATATAATAACCCCAAGGGCGAGAAAGTTGAAGCATTGATCAATCCTGAAACATATACTTATAAATACAAGATTGACTTTTGCGAATCACAAGCCCCGGGAACATCCGGTGTAGCTTTAAAATTCAATAAACTACCTCCGCAAGAATTCAATTTTGATTTTTTGTTTGATGGGACCGGCGTGTTTAAAGGTGCATCTGTATTGGATTTTGCTGTTGCCAATCCTTTAGCAACTCCTGTAAATGTGGCCCAGCAAATTGAAGATTTTAAACATAAAGTTTTCGAATATCAATCTGAAAACCATCGGCCGAATTACCTGAAAATTGTTTGGGGTACACTTCTTTTTAAAGGAGTGCTTATTTCGATGGATATAGAATTCAAGCTTTTTAAACCAGATGGCACTCCGATCCGTGCTATTGCAAAGTGTGCATTCAAGGGAACTGTGACCGAGGAATTGAGAGCCGCAAAAGAAAATCAACTAAGTCCTGATATAACTCATGAAAGAGTATTCACTGCTTCTGACAAGCTTTCATTGATGACACATAAAATATATAATAATCAAAATTATTATACAGATGTGGCTGCTTTTAACAGGCTTGATGGTTTTAGAAGAATAGGATCAGGAGAAAGAGTTTACTTCCCTAAAATAGAAAAGTAATATGCCTCTTACTGACGATAAAGTATTAATGGAAGATAAAATGGATCTCGTTTCCCTGCTTATTAAAGTAGAAGGAAAAGAGATATCTAAAGAGTACCATGTTACTTCTGTTAACATTCAACATGAGATCAATAAAATTCCCACTGCTAATTTGGTGATCATAGATGGGGAGGCCAGTACACAGGATTTCCCGGTGAGCTCTGGTGGCGAATTTATACCAGGAAAGAAAATCGAGATCGAATTGGATTATATAAATAATGAGGAGGCCGATGATAAAAGATTTGTCTTCACCGGGATCATAGTTACCAATACCCATAAAGTAAATAATAATTGCTGCGAGCTGAATATTGAATGTAAGGACGAAGCAATAAAAATGACCATCAATAAAGGCAATCATCAATTTGATAAGAATGTTTCAGCATCAGATGTAGCGGAGATCCTGCTTGAAAAAAACCAGCTATCAAACTACGATATTGACAATGTTTCACTAAAACATGAACAACTGATCCAATCCAATATTTCTGACTGGGATTATATGATCGGCCGGATCGATGTTGTAGGGATGATATGTGTAATAAATAAAGATGGAGTAAGGGTCAAAAAGCTGGAAGTAAAAAAAGATGAGCCTGCAAATGAATCTGGTCAAATGCTTGAACTTGTTCATGGCAAAAATATATTTGAGTTCAGTGCAGATAAAGACTCCAGGATCCGTAGTGATGAGGTTAAAACTTTAAGCTGGGATTTTAAAAAGCAGGAAGTACGTACCGAAAGTAATGATGAAGATGTTGTTGAGGATGATGAAAAAAAAGGTAAAAAAGTTTCCAGCGGTTATGAAATGCGCACATCTGCTTCTTTTTCTGACGAAGAACAGAAAGCCATTACAAAAACAAAAAAAACAAAGCAAGACCTGTCAGGTGTAAAAGGGAAAGTGAAATTTATTGCCAGGGTTGATATAATTGTTCAGCCTGGGGATTTTGTAAAACTGAACGGCGTTGGAAAGAATTTTGACGGCTATCATTTTGTTTCTGCCGTTCAACAAGAGTATTCTGACGGTTGTTGGATGACAGAAGCTACTTTGGGTTGGACTGAGCAATTCTTTTCTGAGCAAACAAACCCGCAGCACCCGGCAGCTGCTACAGGCCAGTCATCTTCAATGCAGGGTTTACAAATAGGAATTGTAACAAGTATTGAAGACAGTGATGGAGAATACCGTGTACAGGTAAAACTTCCAATGGTCGATAACACCCAAGATGGGTTGCATGCAAGAGTCGCAACACTTGATGCCGGAAAAAACCGGGGAACATTTTTTAGACCGGAAATAAACGATGAAGTAATTCTGGGATTTGTAAATGACGACCCATCAAATCCTGTAATACTTGGTATGCTTCACAGCAGTGCTAAACAGGCTCCATTAGAACCTGAAAAAGCAAATAATCAGAAAGGATATGTTTCCCGTTCGGAAATAAAGCTATTGTTTGATGATGATAAAGAAAGTGTGACAATAGAAACACCCGGTAAAAGAGTTTTTGAAATGAATGATAAGGCAGGAACAATTACGATTAAAGACGGCGATGGGAATAAAGTAGTGATAGAACAAAAAGGGATCAGTATTGAAGCATCACAGGAAATAAAAATTAAAGCAGGCACTTCCCTTTCATTGGAAGCGATGAGCATTTCAATCAAGGCCGATACAAGTCTTGAAGCAAAAGGAAGCGCAACTGCAAAATTTGAAGGGGGGGGATTAGCTGAAATAAAAGGCGGAATTGTAAAAATAAATTAATAACGATCATGTCATTTGCAGCAAGAGTTACTGATATGCATTTGTGCCCATTGGTAAATGGTACCGTTCCGCATGTGGGCGGGCCTGTGCTACCTGCAGGTGCTCCCACTGTACTTATTGCAGGACTACCTGCTGCAACAGTTGGTGATATGTGTTTATGTACAGGGCCTCCTGATGCTATTGTGAAAGGATCATCAACAGTAATGATCGGTGGTAAACCTGCAGCACGAATGGGAGATACAACAGCACATGGTGGAACGATCATAATTGGTTGTCCCACGGTCATAATCGGAGGTTAAAATATGAGTATAAAAAAATCTTTTCTTGGAACAGGATGGGCATTTCCCCCGCAATTTGATCAGCCAGCTGCTTTAGTGAGCATGATCAGTGATGAGGAAGATATACGCAGCAGCCTGGAGATCCTATTATCAACAAGACCGGGTGAACGGGTAATGCAACCAAGGTATGGCTGCAATCTTGATGAGCTTTTATTTGAACCATTGACAACGACTTTCAAAACTTATATGAAAGACCTGATCGCTACTGCGATATTATATTTTGAACCAAGAATTGACGTGAACAAAATTGATATGGATGAAACAAATGAGTTAGATGGGAAGGTCATCATCAGTATTGAGTACACAATACGGTCGACCAACTCAAGATTCAATTTTGTTTTCCCTTATTATAAAACAGAAGGCACAGAAGTAAAAAAATAAGAAGAGGTCATGGGATGTATTGATAAAAATCCATTGATGCGGGAAGGAACCAGTATAATAACAAGAATGCTGGCAGCCCTGTCGACTACTTTTGCGAAGCCGGACGAGCGGCAAGCAGCCGATCTCTTGCTTTTTTTAAGACGTTATTCAAAATATATAAACTACCACGATTCTACAAATACAATAGTTAAAGATTGGGAGCCTTTGATGAAAATGGATATCAGTGTTACCCTGGCTATATTAATGAAACTGGATGCACGCAAAGGGTTGGACTATAAAAAGCTTTTGTATAAAAGAATAAAGAATGCGCCGGATGATGCAAAAGCAAGAAGAGAATTTAAATATGTTTTTGACCTTGTGTTTTCATGTATAAAAATTGTTGCTGAACAATATCATCAACTTCCCGACTCATTTGAATACAAGCAGGTAATTAAAAATATCATTCAAACAAAAATACTTGCTCACCTCGTTAATCTTGATGATCTTTTTGGATTGGTGGTTGCTGATAATTTGGTTGATAATACTGCAGGAATTGACAGCTCAGCGCCGATGGCCACTACATCATGTTTTGATTTTGTATTCCCTGGTGATATTGGTGCGGAATGGGTGTTGCCAGCAGCTGATCATGGCTTAACTATCCCGGCTTTTTCAAATGCAAAAGATAGAATTGTATTTATTATCAATCATAATTTTTTCAATGCGCAAGCAGAATCATTATTAAAGGCTGTATCCGTTGTTGTAGACAAGGCTGCTGCGCTTTTTGCAAGTACGCTTGAAAATTATCCTTCGCATACCCCGCATTTTGCTTTAATTATTGCTTTTGTTAAACTATTCGGTATTGCGCAGGATGATCTTAACAGGTATACACAACGTCATCTTGATTTTTACTATAAAGACACTTTGCAGCTTACAAATAAGAAGGCAGAGGCAGACCTGGTTCATCTCTTGTTTGAATTGCAAAAACCGATTCCCAAACATTTACTTAAAAAAGACGCCTTATTCAAAGGCGGTAAGGATAGTATTACTGGTAAAGAATTGACGTATTCACTTACTGAAGATATTGTACTTAATAAAGCAACGGTTGAAAAGATACAATCAGTACAAGTTTTAGACAGATCAAAAAAGATAATAGCGGCATCACCTGTTGCAGCATCACAGGACGGACATGGAGCAAAACTTGTTTCACCAGATAAAAGCTGGTTTACATTTGGTGACCCAACTTCTATAAAGGAAGCCAACGTTGGATTTGCAATTGCATCAAATATTTTGTTTTTAAATGAAGGAACAAGGACCATAACAATAACAGTTAAGTATGCCAATGGTACTACTAGCTTTGCTGATCCTTCTTTGTTATCACATTCAGGATATTTTACCGGAAAGCTTACAGGAAATAAGAACTGGCACCCGGTTGAAGTAAATGTTTCAGGAAATGCAGCCGGTGATACGCTTATTTTTTCATGCACATTAGGCCCGACCGACCCGGCGATCATACCATATACTGAAAGCATTCACAAGGAAAATATAGAAACCGATCTGCCGGTACTTAAGATCTATTTAGATCAGACTTCATCTTTTTCATATCCATATCGTTTATTAAGCAGCGATAGTGTAAAAAATATCACGATCGATGCAGAGGTAATAGGCATAAAAGATCTGATGCTTTCTAATGATACTGGTTCTATTGACGCTTCGAAACCTTTTAAACCCTTTGGTGAGTTTCCTGATACCGATGCCTCATTTTATATTGGAAGTAAGGAGATATTCCAAAAAGACCTGACTGAGCTCAGTTTTGTTTTTGGAAACTTTATACAACATAAAAGAGATGTCGAATATTTATATAATGGAGGCTGGGATATTTCTCATAAGCTTACTAATAATACAGAAACGCTATCGCTAAGCGGTAATGTCTTTCCGTCGGCAGCAAAAGATTTTTCTAAAAATGCTCCGCTGTCCGTCGCTACGAACGAAGGATTTATCAGGCTCTTATTGAATTCTCACAGGTTTTCAATGGATGAATATCTTGATAATGTTAAAAAACAAATTAATAACACTTCTGTAAAGAGAACAGCAACCAATCCCGTCACTTACAAGATCGAAACTCCTGATATAGCAACGCCTGAACAATTAGTGCTTTCAAGTTTTTCTATAGATTATAAAGCAAGAGCTGTCATTCATTTGAATAATGCATCAACGAAAGCAAACAATAAATTTCTTCATCTTACACCTTTTGGATATTATGAGGTTGCCTTTGACGAAAAGCAGCCTTCAAAAAAAGTAAGTTTAGTAAGCGAGATGGCAAATGATGGGGAATTATTTGTCGGCCTCAATAACACAGAACCAGAAGAAGTGGTCAAAATTTTATTCCAGGTAGCGGACGGATCTTCCAATCCTCTCAGGGATGTAGCTGAATTAAAATGGTATTACCTTTCGGCAGGTAACAACTGGATCGAATTTAAAAGACAGGATTTAAGTGATGGTACAAATAATTTCTCACAATCAGGTATTGTAACTCTTACACTTCCCATTGATATATGCGATCAGTGTACCACCTTGCAAAAAGGATTGTATTGGATCAAGGCTGCAGTTCAGCAATATCCTGATGCGGTTTGCAAAATGATCATAGTGCAGGCACAGGCCGCGCAAGTAAGATTGGTACAGGACGAGATAAACCAAATAGAGTTCAGTCATACACTTCCTGCAAATACCATTTCAAAATTAATAACTGGTGATGCTGCGGTAAAAACCATCACGCAGCCATTTGATTCTTTTGGCGGCCGGATCAAAGAAACCGATGAGCACTTTTATTTGCGTGTAAGCGAAAGGCTGCGCCATAAGCAAAGAGCCATTACTATTTGGGATTATGAACATATTATTCTGGAACAATTTCCGCAGGTGAGTAAAGTAAGATGTATCAATCATGCGGGGTTTTATAAGGATATAAGTAATACAGACATATTTTGTGAGAATTACCCGGGACATGTAACGATCATCACAATCCCTGACTTCAGAAATAAGTCCGGGATCAACCCATTAAAACCATTTACTCCGGTAGGACTGATCAATAATATTGATGAGTATCTCCACAAGATCATCTCGCCTTTTGTAAAACTTCACGTAAAGAATCCTCAATTCGAAGAGGTACAACTGGAATTTAACGTGACATTTCATGAACGGCTTGATGATTCTTTTTACCGTCAATTACTTGGTAAAGAGATCGAAAAATTTTTAACACCATGGGCTTATGATGAAGGGAGTGAAATTGCATTTGGTGGTAAGATCATAAAGTCTGAGGTACTCAATTTCGTTGAGGAAAGACCTTATGTTGATTTCGTTACTGATTTTAAAATGCATCATATTGTTAAAAGGACAGGCCAGCTTCATGAAACAGAAAATAGAGATGTGGAAGAGGCGATTCCATCGACGGCCAGGTCACTCCTTGTATCGTATTCAAACGAAATAACTAAACTGACACATATTATTAATTCACCTGCAGTTTGTGAATGCTGATGGAAGAAAAAATGACCATACAAAAAAACAGGATATTACCGGCTTCGATGAATTATGATTTTCTTCGAAAAGAGGGTCTGCGTCATATAGAAGGGCTATCAAGTGATCTTTGGACAGATTATAATGTGCATGATCCCGGTATTACAATACTTGAAGCACTTTGCTTTGCTATCACTGAACTGGGTTATCGAAGCGGGTTTGACATGAAGGACCTTCTTACAGGTACAAATGGGAGTTCGGTTCCCGGTCAAACATTTTTTACAGCGAAGCAGATATTGACTGTAAACCCATTAACAAAAAATGATTATCGAAAATTACTGGCGGATGTAAAAGGCATACAGAATGCATGGCTTTTTGCAGATGATTTTACTGTCGTGAACGGAAAAGACATACCGGTGAATGAAGTGCCGCTGTATGTCAATTGTATTGAAGATAAATTAGATACTGAATCGAGTGAAACGCCTTTGTTTCTTTCGGGATTGTATAAAGTATTATTATCTCTTGAAAATACTGATGAGTTTGGAGATCTGAACAACGGAGATATCGTAAGAGGCAACCCTGAGCTTACAAACAAATATCCTGAGGAGCAATTTTATTTTTCTTTTGAATTTCCTTCATGGAAAAATGCTGACTTTGATTTTGCGGCAAAAGCTACAGTAGAAGCAAATATTCAATCAGCCGTATTAGCAGTTAAAGATGAAGGATGGAAATGTGATGTGACCGTTACAGGCATTGCGAACCCAATGAGTTTTGGCGTTATTATACCAATGCAACCAGCATCTGGCAAACTAAGTAATGAAGATGCACAGGCAATGTTTAACGATAAAAAATGGTTATCTCAAACATTCGACCTGTACTTCCGCAAGATCACCCATGCACGATCAATAGTAAAGAAAGCGATCAAGATACTTCACGAACACAGGAACCTGTGTGAAGATTTTATTTCGGTGACTACTGCTGATGATGAACAAATAGCTTTTTGTTTTGATACTGATGTTAAGCCTGATGCTGATATAGAAAAAGTAGAGGCTGAAATATTTTATGCAATTGAGAACTATCTCAATCCGCCTGTTCAATTCTTTTCATTAAAAGAATTGCTTGAAAGGAAAATCCCGGTTGATGAGATCTTTAATGGGCCAATACTACAACATGGATTTATTGATACTGCACAATTGGAAACTACAGATCTCAGGGAACATATTTATGCTTCAGATATTATTAACCTCCTCATGGATATTGAAGGTGTTACTGCTATCAGGAATTTTCAAATGACGAAGTTTGGCGATGACGGTAAACCGGTTCCGGAGTTTAAAAATGTAAAATGGTGTATGCCGGTTACATCATTGCATAAACCAGTGCTTCGCGTTGACCGATCAAAGATCCTTTTATTTAAAAACGGGTTTCCTTTTTTAGCACGCTATGATGAAGTAAAAGACACAATTCTATTGCTCCATGCGATCGCTTCCAGGAATAAACTAAATGGTTTGCAGGACGATCTGCCGGTTCCAAAAGGTATTAACCGTGATACACAAAGTTATTGGCCGGTACAATATGATTTTCCTCTTACTTATGGAATAGGCGAGGCAGGTTTGCCGCCTGGAGTATCACTTCAGCGAATAGCACAGCAGAAACAATTGAAAGAGTATCTTATGTTTTACGAACAGTTACTGGCCGATTTCTTTTCACAACTTTCCAATGCCCATCAGCTTTTCTCAACAAACAATCTTACTCATACATATTATGCGCAATTCCTCTCAAACATTGCAGATGGGGGAGATATTTATAAAACAAACGCCGCCGGGGTTATCCTGAATGCAGCAATAGGCGGTCCTGATTCTACATTGCCGGAAAAAAATGAATGGCAAAAATTATATGAAACGAAAGATGTATTCGAGGACAGGAGAAGCCGTTTTCTTGATCATCTTCTTGCAAGATTTGCCGAATCATTTAATGATTATGTGCTCTTGATGTATAAGGTGAATTATGATGACCGATCAGAAGAAAGGATCAGTTTTGAAGAAGTGTCAGCTGCTAAAATAGATACCCTAAAAAAATATGATGATATAAGCAGCAATAGGGGTAAAGCATTTAATTATTCTCCGCAAATAGAGCAGATAGTTAATGGTGAATTGCAATTTTCTCCTGACACCACAAAGTATTGGGATACGGATAACGTTTCGGGACTTGAAAAAAGAATAGCTGCTCTTACCGGTATCAAAGACAACAGAAGAAGGTTTTTATATTGTATCAAACAGATCGAGATCATTTGTACAGAGAAAGAGGTAAATGTAAATGGGAATAAAGAATTGAAATGCTTCCACAATTTTACGGTCACATCGAGAAATGGAATAAGCCTTGTTTCCAAAGATTTTGAAGATAAAAAAGAAGCTGAAACAGCAAGAGATAAAATAATAAGCAAAGGAACAGATCCAGATGCATTTACTGTGTTTAAAGATGTGAAGTTTAAAATAAAATTTGATGATTTACTTACAAGTACAAATGAGTACGAAACAAAAGCTGAAGGAACAAAAGCCGTGAAAGAGTTTGCAGCCGAGCTCGCCGGTGAATGCAATGATCCCGAAGGCCTTCATCTTATTGAGCATATTCTTTTACGTCCAAGGACAACACAATTTGATCTGATGCAAGTATGCCTGCATGATTGCGATTGTCAATGTGAATTTGATCCATATAGTTTCCGGGCATCAGTAGTAATGCCTTACTGGCCCGATCATTTTGATAACATGGCATTCCGCCAATATTTTGAAAATAAAATAAGAGAAGAAGCACCTGCACATGTAATGCTGAAAATATGCTGGCTCAGCAATGGGCTGATGCGTGATTTTGAGACCAGGTATAAGAGATGGGTTGAAGCATTGGCAGCTTATTCATTTGACAAGACTCCTACTAATGAAGCTGAATTTTTAGATGCTAATAATAAAATGATCGATATACTTGGCAAACTGCATAGCGAATACGACCAGGCAAGTTTGCATAATTGCGATGAAAGCAAAGAAGGAAGTAACACAGTTGTATTAAACAAAACAGTTTTGGGAACATTTAAAAACTAATTATATGGGCATGCAAACAAATTTTCCCGTATTTGATGCAGACCAGGTGCTTACCAACAACCATCTGAATGATTTGCGTAGTTATCTTGATCAGCAAAACAGATTAACAAGGGTAAAGCTTATTGGCTGTGGTATTGTATGCGGTTTAGAAATTACCAGCAGTGCTGCGTCTATAAAAGTATCAAAGGGATGTGGACTTACTTCGCAGGGATATCTTTTAATGCTTTGTGACAGTGAGTTCACTCATAGTATACCTTATACTGCCCCGGAATTTCCAACCGACTTTGATTTTATTTCACAATGCGGCAATGGCAATCCAGATAATGTACCGTTTTATAAACCGGGCTTTACTGAACCCATGTTTCAGTTAATTACCGGGAATCAGCTGGAGCAATTAAGCCCGGAAGTAAAAAACACTGCGGTTGCACTTTCAAATACGTCTGCTCAAACATTGGGTGAGTTGGGAGTAGTACTTTTTTTGGAGGCGGAACAATTAAAGTTGAAAAATTGTGATACGAATGATTGCAATGATAAAGGAAGCAGGATGGATTTTGAACCTAAAGTATTATTGGTTCATAAAAAAGTACTTGATCGAATTATCGTTAATTCAAATGGCAGGGGAAATAAAAACCCTCTGCCACAAGTTGAACTGAAGCGTTATAATGTTCCTGTAGCAAATCTTCTTACTACTTCAACTGTATTAGGTGCATTTGCCAATATATCAGATAATGCTACCATTGATAAGATCGCTGCTGCGCTAAATGCATGTTATACTCGGTATGATTATTTACTGGAAGAAGGAACGGGCAACCCATTTGGAGGTGTTGCCAATTCACTAAAAGCATTACGCCAGAAGATCATAACGACTGATCCGTTGTTCATTCAGTATTTCTATGACTTCCTTGATGACATAATAAAAGCTTACTATGAATTCAGAGAGAAGGCATATTATGTAAATAGCGAATGTTGTATTGATGAAATTCGATTTCCACTCCATTTAATGCTTGGTGAGACGACAGCCAGTACATTAGCAGGAAATCAATCTGCATACAGGGAGTATTTTATTTACTCACCGTTGTTTGATGCGCAAAACTGGAGATTAAATGAGATACGATTTTTGTTTACAAAATTAAAAATGCTTCTCGGCAGCTTTGTGCCGGATAACCCTGGGGAATTTGCAAAGCGGCAAATAAAAATTACACCCAGTCGTTTTGGGCGGAACTATTTATCTGACAGATGTATACCATATTATTACAATGTCATTGGAGGAACAGGGCTCTCTCCTTTATATCGCCAGTGGGATTATAAAAAAACAATGAGGGGTGAGCCAGATTATAACTTAAGTTATAAAAGCAATGAGTATGCCGATGCTGGTAATAAACTCGTATTAGAACCGTTGCTTTATGATATCGAGAAGTATAATTTTTTCCGTGTTGAAGGACATATAGGAAAACAAGTGGCTTCCGCATTATCAGAGATCGTCAGCATAAAACAGGAATATAATCTTCCAGTCGAAGTCATTGCATTAAGTGCAGATTATATAGGTGCTATTTTAAAAGGGGAAGATCCGCAATGCATAATCCAGGATCTTGAGTCTGATTACAGGATAATAATTGCAGAATTTATGTGTAAGCTGCATGATGCATTTTGTAATATTTACAAATTTGATTTCAAACCCAAACCAATCGATGTACTGTTAGCAACCACATTGACTGCGACGAGGCGTTCATCCACTGCCAGGAAAAGAGCGGTCACAACTACCACTGCTGAGACAGCCGCAGCAGATCTCGCAACTGCTGCCAGGCTTGATGATGATGATGTCGAAATAAATGAGTTGATGGGTAAGATCGACTTTGCAGGATTGAAAGTGGATCATCCTGCTCTTTCAAAGCTCGTGAGCGAAGCACATTTGACCAAAGTGTATACAAAAGGAAGTTCATTGCTTAAGCTTTGTGGCGTAAAACAAGGAAGTATCGGGGATATCTATCTTTCAAATATTTCTTCAAATATTTTCTCAAATCCTGTTTCGCTTAACACCAATGTTAAAGCGGCAAGCTTGTACTTCAGATTTTTTGAATTGATAGATAGTATCGAAAGCATGTTCAAGATCTTACTTACAAATGAACTTTCAGAATTAAATCTTGCAGAATTTAAAATAGCTTATAACAGGTATGAAAAGGAAGTGAACAATCTTTCAAAGCAATTAAAAACAATCACAGATAAAGTGCAGGTGTTTTTAAGCACATGTATAGTAGAAAAGCTGGAGGCGCTGAAAGATGAGTATCGCCGCCGTATAAATCAATATACGCTTGCCATGAAGTTCAATAACTATTTTAAAAAACATGGTGGCATTGAACATAAGGCAGGTGTTCCAAGAGGCGGCACATTTATATTAGTATATCATGAAGATATAAAAGGAAGAAGGCTTGATGTAAGCTCCTTGTTTGTAAATAAGGACTTGGGAAAATTAATGCTTATTCGTCATCCCGATCTGTTGAGAGCAGATGTTGGTGATGATGAAGTGAAAGCGGCAACTGAAGAATTGCAAACCGCAGTGGAAACCAAATGTCCCGAACAGTTTACTCACTTCAATAACGCAATAACTGATTTTCTTAAAACCGATGTAAATATACCTGCTTCATCAAAAGAAGCATTGTTAGCAGCCATCAGAAAACCACCCGAAAAACCAGGACCTGTGTTCGCTTCCGGAACTGTTATTGCCGACTTTTATGTGCCGTATATATGTTGCAGTGATTGCACTCCTGTTTCTTATGTGCTGCAGCCTACCGAACCACTACCG